>MDTE01106294.1_pt1 | contig 224295 bp, 223 predicted proteins | sample 811231 | NCBI WGS metagenome assembly MDTE01 (sample SAMN05326651, study PRJNA326480) | marine metagenome | isolation source: seawater | place: Indian Ocean: Red Sea | collected 2010
ACCAGAACCAGAAATTCAAACTGCTGAGGTAGACTCGCAGTTGGATGCTCCTTCTGATTCCAGTTCACAAACCATGTCTAGAATGCGACAACAAATCGCACGCGTAACTACTCTCAGTAAACAAGAGAAACCTCATTTTTATGTCTCTACTGACATAGATATGACTGAAGCAATGAACGTCCGAACTCAAATAAATAAGGCCTTAGAACCCGATGGTATTCGGGTCTCGGTTAATGACATGATCATCCTTGCATGCGTCGGAGCTTTAAAAGAATTCCCGAACATGAATGCATATTTCAACAATGAAAATATTCAATTAAACGAACAAATCAATATTGGTATGGCAATAGCAACTGATGAAGGTTTAATTATGCCAGCCATTATGGATTGTGATTCAAAAGATCTTAAAGAGCTAGCTCAGTCTAGTAAAGATCTCATTCAAAGATCAAACTCGGGAAGTTTGCGTTCTCAAGAGTATACTGGAGGAACCTTCGCAGTGAGTAACCTGGGGATCTTTGATGTGACCAGTTTTGTTGCTATCATCCAACCACCTCAATCTGCAATATTAGCAGTAGGAAAAGTTTCTCAACGCCCTGTAGTAAAGGACAACTCAGTAGCTATTGCTCAGGTGATGACGGCTACACTTGCAGCTGATCATAGAATCGTAGATGGGGCTGAAGGAGCGAAGTTTATTCAGCATGTTAAAAACACATTAGAAACCCCAATGTCTTTAGTCATGTAATCACTCATTATTTTGTGCTCTCTCAGTCATAAATATTGTAAAAACCATTCCTATTAGGCACAAAATAGATGCAACTAAGAAAAATTCTTGGAACAATTGCAATCCGGATAATGTAATTCCTTCGATGATTCTATTTTGCGACTCAGCAAATGTTTCATGACTCATCGGAGAAAAATTTATTTTGTATGTTAATTCTGAATAGCGAGACATTCCCCATGCAGTAATAGTTGCAAGCCCTAGTGTCATTCCCATAATCCTAGCTGCGGTAATAGTAGCAGCGGCTGTTCCTATTAATTCAATTCTGACTGCACCAATTGCTGCAGAGGATATAGGTGCGATTACCAAACCGAATCCAAACCCTAACATTAGAAGGTGAAGTATTGTCTCATAATTTGGATAATCTAATCCCCAATTACTCATTAAATAAAATGAAAATGAGGTGAATGCAAGGCCTATGACAATAGGGATTCTATGGCCATAATATTTCAATATTATCGCTCCAATCACGGCTCCAACAGGAATAGCAACAGTCATGCGCATAAGCATCAATCCTCCATCTAATGGAGTCATGTTTAGAAGTGTATTTGCCATAAGCGGCAATGTAACCATAGAAATTATCAAAGCCGCACCAATTACTAAATGTGTCAAATGAACAACATTAAATACTTTAGAAGAAAACATTTCAGAAGGTAATAATGGATTTCTAAATCTGCCAATTCTCAATGAAAACAATAATAATGATATTAAGCACGCAATTAACAAGTAAAACATTATCGAATCTAAATTAGAAATTCTTGATAGTGCCAATGTTAGAGTAGATAAAAATATAATTAATAAACCACCACCTATAAAATCAATGGGCGCAGTTCTACGAATATTATCTTGAATAAAAAAATACACCCCTAAAATAACCACGAAACCTAAAGGAATATTAATCCAAAATGCCCATTCCCAATCTAAAACCTTAATTATTAAACCACCCCACAAAGGTCCTATAACTGCTCCTGCTTCAGCACAAGCACCTAGAATCCCTAAAGGTATTGCCCTGTTATTATTAGGAAACAGATCCCCGACAATAGCGATTGAAATTGGAATCAAAGCCCCTGCACCTACAGCTTGAAAAATCCGAGCTGCTACCAATAAATAAAATGATTGAGACAAAGCAACTAGCGCAGACCCTATTAAAAAAACTATGATACAAAAAATGTACATGTTCCGGTGCCCTAAAATATCAGAAATGCTACCAATTAGGGGCATAGCAGCAATATAGCCAAGCAAATATCCTGTAATAGTCCATGATGCTCTGTCCAACTCATATGTAGTGAATTTAAAATCCCTAATAATCTCAGGAAGAATAGTTACAACTACTGTTTGGTCATCTGCTGCGATAAAAATCCCAAAAAATACAGGAATTAACAATAAATAAGGATAAATCCTAGAGTCAGAAGAAATTCCTAAAACAGATCTCGTATGTGCAAAATTCTGCAAATCTACACCCTGCAACTATGGCACGTTTATTACTAATGGTTCATTAAAGTTAGAAAATTTTACCTCTCTAATGATATCCATATCATCTTGATCACCTATAGGTCCAAGTAATCTTACTTGATTAATTTGAAAATCATTTGAATCGATTTGCAATTCAATTTTAGTCGACTTCCCTAATAATGCCTTAATACCAAATATTGGAGAAACAAAACTAGTTTCTATTTCACCTAATACAATGTACTCTTCTTTTTCTATATCATTATCTAGAATTTCAAATTCCTGTAAATTTTTGATTATCTCTCCAACAGAATATATTGGATCCATCTCATCAAAAGGATTCATTTCAGGAGGCATTAATTCCCATTCATTTTCCCGAAATGGATTTAACATAAAAACTTTATTATCAAAAATCTTAAATCCAGACTTTATATAAAAACCATTAGACATCTCACCATCAAAAACAATGGACACCGAATCAGGATGGACAAACTCTCCCTCCGCATCAGTCAAAAAAATGCCATCCATGATCTCTGTATATCCATTAGAGTGTGATAATTTAAATTTTACGGTTTCAGTCTTTGACATTACTTCATAAGAACGATTTAAGATTTCTTCAACAGTGACCTGAGGCTCTACAATTGAAGTTGGAGCAATAAAAGAATTTTCACCTATAGAACAAGCAAGTAAAGATACGATCGGCAAAAATAAAAACCATTTTATAAATTGAGTTTTTTTAATATTCATTTTATTTTCATGTAGATTTCTGTTTCGGAGGCTTGGCTAAAATTGCTAAGAACATAGCAATTAAAGATGCGACTGCAAACATGTAAAATGCCAGTTGATAACTCCCAGTACTGTCATAAACTAATCCAGCCAGAATTGGACCTGAAATTATCCCAATCATTTGTACACTACTACGAAAACCTTGTATTGTCGCATAAGATTTTCTACCGAAATAATCCGCTATTAAAGATTGAGGTATTACCGCAATACCTCCTTGTGCAACAGCATAAGCAAACAATGCAGGAATTACAGAAGCAATACTAGTTGCAGTAGACATCAAAAGCATCACACCCGACATCATACCCAAAGAAATAACCATGACATAACGTCTATTGAAATAATCCCCTAAAACGCTCAGGCCGAATCGTCCTGGAATACTCATTAAACCAACAGACCCTGCCAATGCTGCAGCTCCAACAGGGGTCATTCCTAATCCAATAAAATATGCTATGAGGTGTAATCCAATTCCACCAGACACCAAAGATCTAACACCAATTGACGCAGCCAAATACCAAAAACTTGATGTACGTAATGCTTGAGATGCAGAAAATTCTGTAGTCTGGGACATATTTTCCCCATCATCTTCTAAGTTTGTTTCTGATTTTTCTACTCCGTCAGGCAAATAACCATATGGCTCTGGTTTATGTCTCATCAAAGCAGCAATTGGTAACCCTAACATTAAAACACCAATTCCGATCACAACGGATGCATTTCTCCACCCAAATGAATCAATTAACCAACCAATTCCAGGCACAAGCAATCCACCTACACCTACACCAGCCCACATTATCCCAAAAGCCATTCCTCTTTTCAGTTTAAACCAATTTGCAACAGCAGTAGCACATGGCATTCCAACGCCCATACTGCTACCTAAAGTAATAACACCCACATAAACAAAGAAGACTGCAAGTAAAGTATCAACCCTACTAAGTATGATCCAACCAACGCTCATTAAAGGAATACCAATTAACATCATTTTTCTTGGGCCAACCCTGTCCACTAACCAACCTTCAACAGGACCAATCACTCCTTGTTCTAAGCGCGCAAAGGAGAATATTGCAGATGTGACAGTTCGATTACTACCAAATTCATCTTCTAATGGAATAATAAAATTCCCAAAACCATGGAAATTTATTCCAGACTGAATAGCCATTGCAATTGACCCTCCAATTGCAATCCACCATCCAAAAAAGACTTTCTTGGGGGCAGGAAATTTCTTAGAAGATTTAAATATATTTTCCGTAAATAATCGAATATTCATAAAATGATTGTAGCATTACTAGACCCAATCTATTTTAGTTCAACTTTCTATGAATTAAGTTTTAGGATTAGGTGATATCAAACTTATAGCACCTGATTCTAAACGCAGATGTTGAATCTCCTGAAGAAAGTCCTTAGGTACGATCTCAATTTCTGCAGTAGTCACAATACACTGAGTATATTCAGAAATTTTTTCAAAAATTAATCTTCTCTTAATCCCATCTAATTCAGAAAGCATATCATCCAACAACAAAACAGGAGAAGTGCCTCGTATTTGTGAAAGGTACATTGCTTCAGCCATTTTTAATGCTAGAATCATGCTCCTAACTTGACCTCTAGAAGAATATTTGCCTGCGTCCGCATTGTTTAACAACACATGAATATCATCACGATGAGGACCAATTGATGTCACTGTTTGAAAAATGTCTGCTTCATGCTTATTTTTCAATGCTTTCAACACTTCTATATCATATCCATCAATTTGATTGTCATCGTTTAACGATATAGGGACAGTACAACGATAATTAAGAAACAAACTACTATCTTCTTCAATAGACAAATCTGAATATATTGTATTAGCTATTGTTGAAAGATCAGAAATTACCTCCTGCCTCTTTTGAATAATATAACCCGCATAAGTAGAAAGATTCTTATCCCAAAAATCCAATTCAGCAACTCTATCTTTGTCGAATTTGATTGTTTTAAGCAATGCATTCCTATTCCGCACAATATTCTGGTACTTTTGCAAAGAGGTTAAATATTGTGAATCAATCCGAGCAATTAATACATCAATATATTTTCTTCGAACAGAAGGACTCCCGAAAACCAAATCTAAATCATCAGCGGTAAATAATACTGCATTTAAGTGACCAACTAATTGGGTCGGAGATTTTTGGACATCATTGATTTTAATATTCTTCTTAATAGTGCTGGCAAAGGAATCTTGTGAATCTAAATTTTTCCGAGTATTTGTTCGGCATTGTAGATCAAGTTGTAAGTGTTCAAAAATATTTTCTGAATTAATATCTATTGCAACCTGAACATGGGATAATTCCTCAAAAAGATCCCAATTAACCAATTCGACCTCATGTTTTGCTCTAGGAGATTTTGCAATCGCCATCATATAAATGGCTTCTAATAAATTTGACTTGCCCTGGCCGTTAGAACCTTCAATTAGTACAATACCGATGGGTAAATCCAGCTCTAAAGTTGAATAATTCCGAAAATTCCTTAAAGTTAAATGTTCAATATGGATTTTCAACCTCTCCGGTCAAACTTGAATATCGAAAATTGTAACACATACATTTAATGAATTTTCTTGCCTACAAAACTATTCCATCACTAAATCATACTTTCGAATTCTTCTTCAGAAATTACAGGAATCATTTGAACACGGGCATCTGACAACTTAGACCCTCCTCCATCTCCAGCAATTAAAAAATCGACACTTTGAGAGATTGAATTACTAACAGTTCCTCCATACAATCTAATCTGATCTTGAATCTGACTCCTACTGGAATTGATTAATTTCCCGGTAATCACAAATCTTAATCCGGCAAGAGGCAAATGTTCAGATTTTTCTATATTAATTCCTTCAAGATTCACTCCAGCCATTCTCAGTTTCTCAATCATATTTTTATTCTCAGGATTTTCAAAAAATACGACAATCTGTCTGGCTATTTTAGGACCAATTGAATGAATATCCTTCAAATCGTCTTCCGAAGCACTCATAAGATCAAAAATACTGTTAAATTTTTTCATTAATACATCTGCTGCTTCAATTCCTACATGACGTATTCCCAATCCTACCAATAATTTCGAAACAGGATTGGTTTTACTAATCTCAATAGAATTAAAAAAGTTTTCTACACTTTTTTGACCCATACCTTCCATCTCTAACAACACTTGAGAATCCAAAAAGTACAAATCTGCCAAATCTGTAATCATTTTTTCCTCAATCAATTTTTCACCCCATTTAGTTCCAAAACCATCAATATCCATAGCCTGCCTACTTACAAAATGCTCAACAAGCCTTTTTAATTGAGCTTCACAAGATGCATTAATACAATAAACATTCACTTCAGATTCAAATTCTTTCAATTCTTGATCACATTCAGGACAATTTTCAGGCATCTTCCAAAGAATTTCCTCACCATTCCTTCTTTCTTTTAAAGAACTAACTATTTGAGGAATTACTTCTCCAGCACGTTCAACAACAACAAAATCACCAATCATTAACTCTTTACTAGAAACAAAATCAGCATTATGCAAAGTCGCTCTTTCAACAATAACTCCATTAATATTTACTGGTTCCAGCACTGCATAAGGATTAATACTTCCAGTACGACCGACATTCACTCTAATGTCAATCAACCTTGTCACTTCCTGTACTGATGGAAACTTAAATGCAATTGCCCATCTTGGCTCTCTAGAAACATTACCTAAAATATTTTGATAATCAAAATTATTAACCTTAAAAACTATTCCGTCACAAGCAACATCCATTGAATCTAATTCATTGAGCTTTTGGTTATAAAACTCAAGTGCTTCATCTATGCTGGTAAGCAATCTACTCATAGGATTAACTTTAAACCCTAAATCTGAAAGCATTCGAAGTGTCTCCCAATGAGTATAGGGAAAAATTTCAAATGGATAACCAATGCCGTAGATAAAAATATCCAATGCACGAGATGCTGTAATCGCAGGATCTAGTTGACGTAAAGATCCTGCAGCTGTGTTCCTAGCATTTGCATATTCTGCCTCACCACGAGATGCTCTTTCTTGATTCAATGTAATAAGTTTAGACTTCGGGAAAAAAACTTCTCCTCGAACTTCAAATCTATCTAAAATCTGGTTACCTAAAAGTCTTAATGGTAGACTCCTAACAGTTCTTAAATTAGCTGTTACATCTTCTCCAAAACTACCATCACCTCTTGTTCCACCTTGAACAAATCTACCATTTTCATAAGTTAAGGCTACAGCTAAACCATCAAATTTCAATTCGCCAACAATTTCAACATTGTCTACGTCTAATAATTTACATATCCTAACGTACCAGCTGGTAAATTCCTGCTCGTTAAATGCATTTCCAAGGCTGAGCATTGGGGTGGGATGTTCTATCTGATCAAATTTTCCTTGATGTGCAACCCCTACTCTTTGTGTTGGAGAATCATAAGTAATTAAATCAGGAAAAATGCTTTCCAGTTCTTGCAATTCTCGAAACAACCTATCATATTCAAAATCAGGAATGCGAGGATCGTCAAGAACATAATAATAGTAATTATGTTTGATTAATTCAGTCTTTAAATCATTAAGACGATTATATTTTTCCTCATCAAGCATGTGGACATTATATACACTTCTGACAATATCTATACAATTTATTTCCTAGACTTCTGACCATCCTGAAAGATATACTCATACAAATACAAGTTTTTAGAGATTGCAGTGTCAGAATTCCAAGACTATCAAAAGTTTATCAACCACCACCCCGCTCTTAAAACAATTGGAAACACTCCAATTGTCCAATTGGAGATGCCTTTTGACACTGGAGAAGCTCAATTATTTGCCAAATGCGAGAACCTTAATCCTGGCGGATCCATTAAAGATAGACCCGTAATGACTATGATCATTGATGCAATTCTTTCAGGAAAACTAACTAAATCTAAAACGATCCTTGATGCTACGTCTGGAAATGCAGGGATTTCCTACGCAATGATTGGATCAATACTTGGATATGATGTGACATTAATCATGCCTGAAAATGCAAGTGAAGAAAGAAAAAAACGCATCCTTGCACACGGGGCAAATATTATATTTACCGATGCAATGCTTGGATATGATGAAAGTTTACATGAAGTAAAACGGATATATGAAAAGAGTCCGGAACAATACTTCTACTGCGACCAATATAGCAACTCAAAAAACCCATATGCGCATTATAATTCAACTGGATCAGAACTGATAAAACAGTTGCCAGAAATTACACATTTTGTAGCTGGAATTGGAACTGGTGGAACTATTAGCGGGGTAGGGAAAAAATTAAAGGAATATAATCCTAATATTCAAATCATTGGTATAAACCCAACTGAATGGCCTGGAATTGAAGGCCTGAAGCCCCTAGGCGAAGGACATATCATCCCCGAAACTTTTGATGAAGCAATTGTTGATCAATTAATTGACATCGATGTTGAAGAAGCTTTTAAAGTTTCTAAAATCCTATCTAAAAAAGGATTCTTCGTTGGACAATCATCGGGAGCATATGTACTTGGAGCAATCGAAACAGCTAAATCTGTTCGCAGTGGGCAGATAGGCACAATATTCAACGATCTAGGCGAAAGATATTTCAGTACAAGTATGTGGGGATAAAAATTTAGATATCTAAATTTTGAACATCTAATGCATTTGTCTGAATAAAATCTCTGCGTGGTGTTACATCATCTCCCATCAAGGTTGAAAACACTCCATCAGCTTCATTAAAATCTTCAATATCTACTTTTAGAAGAGTTCTTGTATCAGGATTCATCGTCGTATCCCATAATTGATCAGCTGTCATTTCTCCCAAACCTTTATATCTCTGCATTCCAATTCTTTGCTTGGTTTTCATCCCCTTAATTATCTGATCTCTTTCCTTATCTGTATAAGCGAATTTTTCCTTTTTACCAGTTGTAATCTTATACAGAGGTGGCATCGCAATATACAAATGCCCTGAACGAATAAGAGTGTCCATATGTCTAAAGAAGAAGGTGAGAAGTAATGTTCTGATATGTGAACCATCTACATCAGCATCAGTCATAATGATCACCCTGTGATAACGCAACTTTTCTAAATCTAAATCGTCTCCCAAGCCAGCACCTAAAGCGGTAATTAACGCACGAATTTCTTGGTGAGCTAGCATCTTATCATCCCTAGCTTTCTCAACGTTTAATATTTTTCCACGCAATGGAAGAATAGCCTGCGTCCTACGATCTCGTCCCATTTTAGCCGTTCCGCCTGCAGACTCTCCCTCAACCAAACAAATTTCACTTAACTCGGGATTCTTCTCTGAGCAGTCTGCCAATTTGCCTGGCAATCCTCCACCATCTAATGCGTTTTTCCTTATTACCATTTCTCGAGCTTTCCGTGAAGCTTCACGTGCTCGTTGTGTGATCAGGCATTTCTCTATTATCTTTCGTGCATCAACAGGATGATCTTCCAAAAAGAGCTGCACTGCTTGAGCAACAACTGAATCAGTTTGATTTCTAATTTCTGGATTACCAAGTTTACTTTTCGTTTGTCCTTCAAATTGAGGTTCAGCCAACTTAACACTAATTACAGCAGACAAACCTTCTCTAGTATCTTCTCCAGTAAGGTTTGTCTCTCCCTGTTTAATTAAAGTCTGTTTTCTAGCATAATCATTCATGACTCGAGTCAATGCAGATTTAAAGCCAGTTTCGTGAGTACCTCCATCAATAGTTCCAATACAATTAGCAAAAGAATTCAACGAATCAACCATAGAATCGTTGTACTGTAAAGCTACCTCTACGATATTTCCATCAATTTGTCTTTCAGCATAAATAGGCTCATCATGAATAACGTTCCTCTTCTGATTTAAATTTCTAACAAAACTAGAAATCCCACCCTCAAAATAAAAAGTGAATCGATTGTTAGGCCACAACTCCATGTGCCAATCACTGGTAAAACATATTTCCAAGCCTCTGTTTAAATATGCCATTTCTTTGAATCTCTGACGGAGAATATTGAAGTCATAAGTAATTTCTTTAAATATTTCAATATCAGGCATATATGTCTGAGTAGTACCAGTTTTCTTACTAAGACCTCTTCCTCTTAAAATCGGTTCGGATTCCATTTCAGAAATTGCCTCGCCCCGAGAAAAATTTTGTGTGTAAAGATGACCATCCCTGAACACTTCTACTTTGAAATGAGCAGATAAAGCGTTTACAGCAGAAGCACCTACTCCATGAAGTCCTCCAGAAACACTATATGCTTTACTATCAAATTTGCCGCCAGCATGAAGAGTTGTCATAATTGTTTCTAATGCAGGCTTTCCAGTTTCTGCATGAATATCAACTGGGATTCCACGCCCATTATCTTGAACTGTTACCGAACCATCATTTGCAAGATGAATATCCACTCTAGTACCGTGACCAGCCATAAATTCATCAACGCTATTGTCAACAATTTCATAAATCAGATGATGTAAACCACGCTGATCTGTACTCCCTATATACATACCAGGCCTTCTACGGACAGCCTCCATTCCTCTTAAGACCTGAATATCACTAGCTGTGTATTCACTGTTGGGCTGCTGAGATACTGGTTCAACTACCATGATTCACTCCTTTAAAAACTGACATATTTCAATTTAAAAACTGACATCATGAGACGTTAAAAATAGATACCTAGAATTCATTAACTACAAAGAACAAACTCTAAAAACCATAATTTTAACATTCCCCCTTGACACTAAAATTGTTAATTGCACATTCCCACATCTTTTGTATATCTATTCTACCAATTTACAGGGGCGGAGACAAGAAAAAAGAACGCAATTTCTGAAAAATTTTTATTTTTTTCCGAAATCGAACCATTTCTAACTAAGAATAATTTTCTTTACAATTTAAATTTTAGATGATAAATTGATATTAAGTTTTATAAGCACAGACCTAAGCGCCTTGTTAAAGGCCTAAATACGGAAGTCCGGTTAAATTCCGGCGCTGACCCGCAACGGTAACTGATCTTAAAATCAAAGCCCGATACGTAGCTTAGACTGATGCCTAAACCTCGAGGAAAGGGTAAAGGCAATAACTAAATTACCTTAATCCTCTATCAAAATAACGAAAGAGGATTATTTTTTTGGCAAAAATGATCCTGAAAGGATTTAAATGCGTCAAAAAAGTATAATTACAATAATTTTTAGTATTCTATTGCTAATAAATTTTGCATGTAGTGAAAAAACTTCAAATAGTAATCTAGAAAAATTTTCATCAGTAACTATAACTGACAGCCTCAAAAGAGAAATTCAATTCACAGAGCCTCCACAAAGAATTGTTGCTTTCGATTCAGCAGCAGTAGAAATTTTGTTTAGTATTGGCGAAGAAAAAAGAATCGTAGGAACCCATGATTTTGTAACCTTTCCTCCCGAAACTGCATCAATTCCAAAAGTTGGTGACGCTTTTAACATGAATTTAGAATCTGTAATCGAACTAAATCCTGATCTAGTATTCGTATTCACTGCTTCTCACGTAGAAGATTTAGAAAAAGCTGGCCTGAAAGTGCTATATATAGAATCTAGACAATCGGGGCTTCAAAATATCTCACAAGATATTTTAATGTGGGGGAAAATTGTTGGTTCCGAATCTCAAGCGTCAGCTATTTCAAAAGAATTTGACGAAAAAATTCTATCCATAAAAAATAAAATTTCCTCTAACAACCAGAATTTCTCTGTATTCCAAGATATTGGAGGGCTTTGGACGCCAGGCAATGATACATTAATGAACGATGCTTTTATTCTGTTGAAATTGTCAAACATAGCTGCCGACATGAGCGGTTACCAGCAAATCAATCCTGAAACAATAGTAGAACGAAATCCCGACATTATATTAGCAAGTGATGTTTCTGTATTTAATTCAAACTCAAGTTTTTCCAATCTCTCGGCTATAACCGATGGAAAAATCATAGAATTAAACGATGATAGCTTAAGTATCGCTGGCCCAAGATTTATTGACGGAGTAGAAAATATGGCAAAAGTTATATATCCAGAAATTTTTAAGTGATTATAATCAATATGTCATTTCCTAAATCCCAAATCCAAATATTGGCAGAAAAATCCCGCTACAGAAGGATTTGGATAGGAACATTGATATTATTATGCTGTATTTTGATTGGGCTTAGTTTTGGAACGGTTCCAATTCCTATCAAACACTCAATTAGCATTTTAACCCAATCAATAAACTTCATTAACCTGGAAAGTGAATGGACCGATGCGCATGAAATAATTCTATTGAAGCTAAGATTCCCAAGAGTAATCTTAGCTTGTATCGTTGGTGCTGCACTGGCTTCATCAGGTGCTGCATTTCAAGGCTTGTTTCGCAATCCTTTAGCAGATCCATATCTAATTGGTGTTGCAGGAGGAGCTGGCCTTGGTGCGGCAATAACGCTTCTTTTAAAAATCTCATTTTTAGTAAACCTTGAATTCTTTTTGCCGATTGCTGCATTTTCTGGAGCAATAGTAACTGTTTTTACAGCCTATTTCATTTCATTAAAATCTGGAAAAGTATCATTAATTTCACTAATTCTGGCTGGTGTAGCAATTTCCGCCTCAACTAGTGCTGTCACAGCATTCTTGATGATTCGAAGCAATCCTGATCTCCGTCCATTAGTAAGTTGGCTTTTAGGAGGATTCCAATCTGCTGAATGGAATCAAATATTAATATTGTTATTTTATTTAATTCCAAGTTGGATTTTAATGATGGCATACAGCAGAACTCTCAACACACTCCAATTAGATGAAAAAATGGCAAAACAACTTGGAGTAAATATCGAAAAAACTAAGGTAATAGTTATCTGTACGGCAACTCTAACTACAGCAGCAGCAGTTGCCTTCAGTGGGATAATAGGTTTCGTTGGATTAATAGCACCTCATGCCGTTAGATTGATATGGAACAATGATTATCGAACTCTAATCCCAACATCTGCTCTACTAGGTGGGAGCTTTATGATTATCGCTGACCTAATTTCCCGCACCATCATTGCTCCATCAGAATTGCCTGTTGGAATAATAACAACTCTTTTTGGAACTCCATTTTTTTTATATCTCCTAAGAAAACATAATAAGTCTTCGTGAAATATGTTAATACTTGAAAATATCTTCTTTTCTTACGGCAAAGATCCAATTCTAAGCGATTTCAATTTGTCGGTTGATAACAATGAAGTAATTGCGATTTTAGGACCGAATGGTGTTGGAAAATCAACACTTCTCGATCTGATTAATGGATCGATAATCCCTGATTCGGGAAATATTCATTTCAATAATTATGACTTTCAAAACATGAATCCTTCTGAAAAATCAAAACTTGTATCTACAGTACCTCAAACCAATTCTATTCCAGGAGAAATGTTGACCTCAGAATTAGTATTAATGGGAAGGAATCCTCATTTAAGACTCCTTCAATGGGAAGACGAGTATGACTACCAAATTATTGAAAAATCGATGCAATTAACTGAAATCCAGCATCTAGCAAACAGACCAATTAGTACTTTATCAGGCGGAGAGATACAAAGATCTTTGATTGCTATGTCATTATCTCAGGAAACTCCAATCATTCTATTAGATGAACCCACTTCTAATTTAGACATTTCAAACCAAAATAAAATCATGCATCTTATATTGAATATACAGAAGCAACGGTCATGCATAGTTATTATGACTATGCATGACCTAAATCTTGCAAGCCAATTCTGCAATCGCATCATTATGCTACATAATGGGAAAAATTTTTGTGATGGATCGGCAAATGAAGTAATGACTACGGAAAACATATTGAAAGTCTATGAAACAAACGTTGAAATACTAAATATCAAATCACAAGACAATCCAATAATTGTAACGCGAAAGAATCAAGATTTTGTATAATTTTTTTGCCACTTCCCATCATTTGAACTATAATTACACAATATAAAAGAAGGGGTAGATTTGTTAAATTCCTCAACCGAATTATATTTTTTAATGATCTCAATTCTGATTGCCTACCTGCTAGGATCCGTTCCAATTGCTGACCGAGTAAGTAGGCGTAGAGGTATTGATATTTTTTCAAAAGGCACGGGCCTGGCAGGAGCCACCAATGTTCGAAAAGAAGTTGGATTCAAATCATCCATAGTTGTTGTAGCTGGTGACACTTTAAAGGGTATATTAGCAATATTAGTTGCCCAAAAATTTGGTGTTTCTGGTTATTGGATACTAATACCAGCATTTGCTGCTATTACAGGGCATTGGAAGTCAATTTTCACAAATTTTCGTGGAGGCGATGGATTAATCGTACTTGGAGGGATAATCGTCGCTCTGTTTGATGTTTTAGGAGTAATAAGTATTACCTTCGCAATGATAATAGCTCTAGGTGGTCAAAAACTTTTCTATTCTTCGCTAATGAGCATAGTTGCTGGAACTAGTTCACTCGTAGTGCTCTGTGCAATATTTGAAGACACACTCACATTCAAATTAGCAATTTCAGTGGTAGTTTTATCAACCATGGTTCTAATACATGCCTTAAAGGGACATTCAAAACGAAATAAATCAAAACCATCAGACCCACAACTTCAATCAGAAGCTCAGACTCTATAAAACACTAACCTATTTTCAAATCCTATATGATGAAAGACATTGTTTAATTCAATCTAGTCGTCATATGGAGCAGGTAATGGTGGAGGATTAAGTTCAGTAATCAAAAACTCAGTAGTTAAAACCATTCCAGCAACACTAGCAGCATTGTCAATCACTGACTTGGTCACTTTCACGGGATCTATAATACCCATTTCTTTCATGTTGCCAAATTGATTTCTCTCAGCGTCAAATCCCCAATCATCTTTTCCGTTAATAACACCATTAAGAATGACTTCACCGCTATATCCAGCATTTTCTGCAATCACTTTCACAGGATATTCACATGCTTTAAGCATCAAATTAATTCCATTCATAACATCCCTATCATCATTCTCAAGCTCACCTTTTAAGGCCTGTGCAGCACGTACTAATGCAGTACCCCCTCCAGCGATTATACCTTCAGCCATGGCAGCTCTAGTTGCAGCTATTGCATCTTCAACACGCTGTCTTTTTTCCCTCAATTCAATCTCGGTTGCGGCACCAACCTTAATAACTGCAACACCCCCACTCATCTTTGCAGCTCTTTCTTCCAATTTTTCTCGATCATAATCTGAACTGACTTCTTTAGAAGATTCTATGATTTGACTAACCCTATTCTTTACTATTTCTGCATCCCCTACGCCCTCAACAAACGTCGTATTGTCCTTATTAGAGATTACTCGTCTACATCTACCAAGATCAGAAATCTCTACTGAATCTAAAGTTCTACCTATATCACTACTAATAACATTTGCATTAAATAGGACTGCCATATCTTCTAAGATCGCTTTCCTTCTATCACCAAATGCAGGAGCTTTGATTGCCAAACAATTTAAATTGCCTCGAGTTTTGTTCACAACTAAAGTAGCGAGTGCTTCTCCTTCAATATCTTCTGCAATAACGACAATATTTCGTGAAACAGCTGAAAGTTTTTCAAGGATCGGGACTAGATCTGCGGCGGCAGAAATTTTTTCGCTTGTAATTAAAATATATGGATCTTCAAGCTCGACTATCATCTTGTCTTGATTAGTCACCAAATATGGAGAGAGATAACCGCGATCTATTTCCATGCCCTCAACATATTCAACATCGTAATTTAACCCCCTAGAATCTTCTACTGTGACGACTCCATTCTGACCCACATTATTCAAGACATCTGCAATAATGTTGCCCATTGCTTCTTCATGCGCTGACAAAATCGCCACTTGTCGCACTTCCTCAACCCCATTAACAGCTTGTGATTGAGATTCAATTTGTTTCTTGATTGCACTAGCAGCAATATCTAATCCACGTTTTAAAGCCATCGGATCAACACCTGAGGTAGCCAATCGAAAACCTTCATGCAGAATATTTTGAGCAAGAACTGTAGAGGTTGTAGTACCGTCTCCAACATCATCATTGGTTTTACTAGCTGCTTCCTTGACTAATTGCACACCCATATTTGGGAAAGGTTCTTTTAACTCTATTTCTTTAGCAATAGTTGCCCCATCACTACAAACTTTAGGAGGGCCAAACTCTTGATCTAAAACAACATTTCTACCTCCAGGACCTAAGGTAACTCCAACCGCTCTTACAAGGGTATCAACACCCTCAAGCAGCAATGCCCTTGCCTCAATTTCTGATGCAATCTGTTTCGCCATTTTCTGCTCTCCAATCAAACAATTAAATCATGAATAATCTAATATAATTTTACAACAAAATTCCATATTAGCCAATTCGAATTTTTTACAACAATTGCATTTGAAAAGATCATTTTGGAGGATAACAAGACTACTAATCGAATAATCCAATTCACTCATGGCGTATTGCAATCACTAGAATCAAAGTGACAATAGGGATTATAATCCCCCATAATACAAGTCTGGAAAAATTAAACTTAAACAATGGAATTCTAAAACCCTCTCTATAAAATATTTTTAATTACATTAGATCGATAATATCATGAACATAAAACTCATAGCCCTAGATGTTGACGGCACGATTCGTGAAACTGGCAAACCTATATCAAAACGGACAATGCAGGTAGTAAATCGATTAAAAAATTCTAATATTATTATTGCCATTGCTACTGGAAGAATGGCTCCTTCAGCAATCAATGTATGGAACGAACTAGGAATTAACTCTCCACTAATCTGTCACCAAGGTGCACTGATATTAGACCCGTCCAAGAATAAAATCCTCAAACACACCCCACTGTCATATGACAGTGCCATTCAGGCTTTAGAAATTTTGGAGGATTGGGAAATTGACTGTATGGCAAATTATGATGGCAATGTTTATGTAAATAAAAAATCTGATTGGTTTGAATCATATTGTGAAAGAAATAATGTCAACCTAATAGAATCATCTCTAAAATTACTCGCACAGAAAAACCTCACAAGAATAGTCGCAATTTCAGCAGAACACAAAATCAAATCTTTACAGAAATTTTTAGTGCAATCTATGGGTGATTCTGCATATGTAACTCGATCCCTACCGCATTTTTGTGAAATCTTAAACCCCTATGCGGGAAAAGAAAGTGCACTACAATGGATATGTGACCAAAACCAAATCAATACGAATGAAACAGTTGCATTCGGAAATGGATATAATGACGTAAAAATGCTTGAATGGGCCGGAATTGGTATAGCTGTTGGAGATGCAGTTTTAGAAGCCCTAGCAGTTGCAGACATAGTCGCCCCTTCATTAGAAGATGATGGAGTTGCTAAGGTAATTGAAGATCTCATCAACTCAGCCCAATTGGAATTGTAAAACAATATGGATCAGCAACCAAAAATATTAGTATTGGGTAGCCTTAATATGGATTTGGTAGTAAAAAGCCTCAGATTACCAAAAAAAGGCGAGACAATTATGGGAGACTCCTTCAATACTACGCCTGGTGGCAAAGGAGCCAATCAGGCTGTTGCAGCTTCCAAGATGGGTGCACATTCTAAAATGATTGGAAGAGTAGGTGATGACTTGTTTGGAAAACAATTAATATCCTACCTCAATTCACAAAATGTAGGCACGGACTCAATCACTATTGACGCCGATTCACACTCTGGAATAGCCATCATTAATGTAGATTCAGCATCAGGAGAAAACCGGATAATAGTAGTCTCTGGTGCAAACATGAAATGCGGTGACACTGAACTAGAAATATCAAAGAATCTAATCTCCCAATCAGATTGTTTAATGATTCAATTAGAGATTCCCAAACAAATATCATTAGCAGCATCACAATTTGCCATCTCTCATGGAATCAGAGCAATACTCGACCCGGTTTTTACTATTGAGTTAGATTATATGGATTATAAGAAGATCGATATAATTACTCCTAATCAAACTGAAGCAGAGTTTTATACAGGGATAAAAATAATTGATACGAACTCTGCTGAAAAAGCCTCAAATAAATTCCTCGAGTGGGGTGTAAATTTAGTAGTGATCAAAATGGGAAAAGATGGAGCTTTTTTCGCATCATCAGAAGAAAATGGATTGGTTAAAGGCTTCAAAACTTGCGTATTAGACACTACTGGGGCAGGGGATGCCTTTAATGCAGCATTTGCTATCAAAATTTCCAGGGGTTCTTCAATTCCTGAGGCTATAAAATTTGGCAACGCGGCTGGAGCAATTGCTGTTTCAAAGGAAGGGGCTCAAGAAGCAATGCCAAGTAGTAAGGAAATAATTCAATTATTATCAAAAAATTAAGCCTGCATTTCACTTATATCTGAAATTCCCAGAAGTTCAATTTTTTTTAGCAATTCTTGATTGACCCGCTTTACAAAACCAGGTCCTCCATAAACAAATGCAGTATAAACTTGTACTGCATTTGCTCCCGCGGATATCATATCTATTACATTTTGGCCTGATGAAACCCCTCCAGAAGCTATAATTGGTGTTTTTTTCCCAATAGTCTGCCGAACAAATGACACCATTTCTAAAGTTTCATCCAACAAAGGATAACCACTTAACCCTCCTTGACCAACAAACAACTTTTCATCCTGTATAGGCAGAGTATTCGCTAAAACTATCCCATCAATTTTGCTCTGCAAACACACATCTAATAAATCAAAAAAGTTCTCTGGATCAGATTTAAAGATCCTTGGAAGCTTAACAAATAATGGTTTCGTCCTTATGGAATTTATTGTAGAAAGCAAGTCTTTTAAATTCTCAGTTTGTTGAAATGCTCTTAGTCCCGCGGTATTTGGAGAACTAATATTTAATTCTATTGCATCCACTAATGAATCAATTTCTGTCACGCATGCTGAAATCTCATCAACTGTGACACCAGAAACACTAGTAATCATTGGTGTCCGCCAAGACGAACTTTGATATTCTGCAAGCCTCTGAGAGGCTATTGCCAATCCAACGTTAGGAAATCCTAACGAATTAACAAGTGCAAAGTCCTGGGTCCTTCTTAAAATCCTAGGGCTAGGATTCCCTGATTTAGCCTCCTTTGTAATGGTACCAGCTACTACACCTCCAAAACCGAGCTTCGGCAAAAAGTTCAATAAGGCACAATTTTTATCATATCCTGCAGCCAAAATTATAGGATTATGAAATTTCAACCCTGCAATATCAACATTCAAACGCTCATCGTGTAACTCAAAAAATGGACGTAGTAGTGATAAAATAGGTGACGAAATGAACTGATCTGCTAATCGTTGAGCATTCTCAGGAGAAAGCATAAACAAAATTGGGCGTAATAAACTTTCGTAAACAGGGAACATAAGCCGATTTTTTGTAACAATTTTTTTGAAATATACATTATTATACAACAGTGTTGAGATCAGAATATCTACACACTTTCCAGATAGAGGTTTATTTAATGGCACTTACATTTGAAAGAGGAGATAGTAATTCTCCAAAAGGACACGCCTTAATTTATTTCATCAACAATTCAGATCATGAAGATATTTGGGCAACTTATCTTGTATTACTTCCAATACAGGTCGACTTGGGAAAATACGTTCCTCCTTTTTTAATGAACCAAATTGAAGATTCCGCCCCTAATGACCTTTCTGCATTCGCATTCCCTCCTGCCCCTGAGCAAGTTGATAGCCTAGATCAAATAATGGAATTAGCAAACATGCGTGAAGATGACATAATTTTTGGAGGTGAAATTAGTATTAATGAAGCAAGTGAAAATATGATGAAAGTAAATTCATCTCTAGAAGAATATATTGAGCTATACTCAAAATCTTCTTATGATTCACTCTCTATAGATACAGAGCTTCCAGCTTATGAAAACAATCTTGAAGTGAAGAATGTAATGTATGGAATGATGAGCGAGCCGGACAAGCTCAATGAACTAACTAAACTAATTGGGAAACTCACATTTGCTAATGAAAGTAATGAGCCTACTCTCGCAAAAGAAGCCGAAGAAGAAATATCTTTACTATCTACTCATATGCCTGTTCACAACAGAATATCAAGCATCGTCGATGCAGCGAAACATGGTGGTCCAATTGGTTCTGCAAAAGCAGAACTTCTCCTAAAACGTTGTTATCATTTAGCTCAAGAAAATTATGCTGAAGTTGGAAAAGTTGAGCAAGACATCAAAGCATTAGATGCTGAATCAAACTAATCACAAGAAGAATTATCCAATATACCTTTCAACTGTTCTGTCGAAATATTCCCCCCACTAAGTACTAAAACAACCTTTTTCCCCTGCAATCTTTCTTTCATATTAATTGCAGCTGCCAATGATGCAGCCCCTGCATGCTCAACCAACGTATGACACATTTCAAGATACATACGTATTGCTTTACTCATTTCTAAATCTTCAACCAAAACAAAATCATCTAACAAATCTTTGAGAATCTTTTGTGGCAAGTCATAACCTTTTGAAGTTGCCAATCCTTCCGCAATAGTTAGCATAGGAGATTCGGTTAATTTTTTGTTCTTCCAAGATTCGTACGCTGCGGAAGCGTTTGCAGATTGAACTGCAATTATTTCCAAGTCTGAATTTATAGCCTTACCTGCAATACATGCCCCACATGCTCCACTTCCACCACCAGTAGGAACAATAATCACATCTGTATCTGGATGCTCTTCCAATATTTCTAAAGTATATGTACCAGCGCCCGCAATAATTGCAGGTTCTTGAATTCCATCTACGTAATAAAACCCTTCAGATTTAGCAAAAGAATGAGCAAATTCTGCAGTTTGATCATAATATTCACCTACAAATTTAACTTCAGCACCCATAGATCTTATTGCAGAAACCTTACTTTCATTTGCACCTATGGGAACACAAATCACACACTTGGCACCAAAAATCCTTGATGCATAAGCAACTGCTTGCCCATGGTTGCCACTGCTTGCTGTAATCATACCCCTTTTTAGATCAAACGAAGACATCTGAGACATCAAATTTATCGATCCTCTTAACTTAAATGAACCTATCGGTTGATAATTTTCATGCTTAATCCATATATCTGTTTGTAAAGCTTCCGACAATCTAGGATATTGGAACATAGGTGTACGAAACACATAATCAATTATGCGATTTTGTGCACTTTTTACATCATCATAAGTAGGTATTAGCATAATATTCTCTTTTGCGAATTTAATCCTGAATCATTCACTTTTCCTTTTCAGGAAAAATGGAAGTGAATTAGTTGATATAATCTACCGACATCTGAAAGGTTTAGTTATGAGTATAAAACTATTATCAACAGAAGTCTCTTCAAAAATAGCTGCTGGAGAAGTGATTGAGCGACCTTCCTCTGTTGTAAAGGAACTTATTGAAAATTCTCTGGACGCAGGTGCAGACAACATTTCAATTGCAATTGACGAAGGTGGTATAGAATTAATTAGCATTACCGACAATGGGATAGGAATAGAATCTAAAGAAGTTGAACTTGCATTCAAAAGATACTCTACAAGCAAAATTTCCTCTATCGAAAGTTTAAACAACATTTCAACTTTAGGATTCCGTGGAGAAGCCCTAGCAAGCATTTCATCTGTCTCTAGGCTAACTCTAATCACTAGGTCAAAAAATAACGACTATGGTACAAAAATCATACTAAACAATGGTTTAATCACCGAAGTAGTAGGTACTGGAGCACCTCTTGGCACATCAATATCTGTTGAAAACCTATTCGGGAATTTCCCTGCCAGGAAAAAATTCCTCAGATCCGCAAAATCCGAATTCCTTAAAATCAAACCTATAGTTACAAAATATTCACTAGCCTTTCCTGAAGTCAAATTCACATTAACACACAATGATAGAGTTAGTTTTCAATCACCTGGATCCAAAAGGATTCGTGACGTGATTAGTCCAATTTACAACAATGAAATCTCAAACTCTTTGCTAGAAATCAACCCACTAGATCTTGAGAAAACAGACGGATCCATAAATATTTCAGGCTTAATTTCTCCCCCTTCATTAACATATTCCAACAGGACTCACATTACCTATTTCGTTAATAAAAGATTAATTCAAAACTCATCACTAAATTTTGCTCTCGAGCAAGCATATAAAGGGTTCCTAAGCGATAATCGACATCCACTTGCAATCATAAATATTTCAGTCCCAAATAACACTATTGACGTAAATGTACATCCTTCAAAAACTGAAATAAGATTCCAAAATGAAGAATTCATCTTTTCATGCGTACAGCGAGTCGTTAGAAATACGCTCCTAACAAAGTCTTCTATCCCTTCTGCCAATATTCCTCAAAAACAAAACCCCACTTCTAACTATGCAATGGCCCCTTTACCACTTACTTCATCGGACACTCAAAGTTTAGATACAAAAACCCACTCCGATGAAGCTACTCATCCTGATACTTCAAGCTTTTCACACCATAATTTATTTCCTATATTGCATGTAATTGGACAGCTTCAGAACACCTATGTAGTAACAGAGGGACCAGATGGAATGTATTTGATTGATCAACATGCTGCGCATGAAAGAATACTTCTAGAAAATCTTTCTAATAGACTGATTACATTTTCAGAAAACGCCCAATCTCTACTTGAACCTTTAACAATTTCTTTGACATCTGAAGAGGAGAAAATACTAGAGCAACACTCAGAAGAACTTAAACAAATAGGTTTCGAAATTGATCCATTTGGACCTAGAAATCATCTTCTAAGAGCTATACCCCAGGTGATCAACCCTTCAAATGCAGAAGATGAATTACACAACACTTTGAATGAAATGTTAATAGAACGCAACACTCCGCAAGTCATGAAAAGAGCACTAGCTTCTATTGCTTGTCACAGTGCAATTAAAGCAGGAGACACTCTTTCAATTGAATCTATGAAAGAATTAATTCAACAGTTAGAAAAATGTATAGAACCTCATACATGCGCTCACGGACGACCCACCACTCTCCACCTGAAAAAAAGTTCATTAGACTATCAATTTGGGCGTACTTAAATTCAAAAAATAAACTAAAATTATTCAGCTTTCAACAAACTATTCTTCTGGTTTTTCCAAACCTGATGATCAGGGAAAATTGTGTCCATTACAACTGAAGATGGATCTCCATCAAGCATGGGCAATACCTCTTCCTGCCATTTTAAAAAGTGTGGCATATTTAAATGAAGTTCCTTGTGAGAATATTCATCTTTATATACCTCATATAAATGAAATAAATTAGAGTCGTTGGAATTTCGCAAAACATCAAATCTATAACAATTCGGTTCATTCTTAATAGAGCCGATTGAATCTCCAAAACTTGCTCGAACGAAAGCTTCGGAATACTCTTCTTTAACTCTTAAAGTTACAAAAATGCTATACATTAAAGCCTCCGACCCTATACAACCTGATTAATCAAATCCATTTCGGATTTCCATAATCTATCTAAATTATTTACTAAAATATCAACAATGTTTTTTTCATACAATCGTGTCTCCCCTCCAGTATGTGGGGTAATAATTACATTATCTATATCCCAAAGAGGGTTATCAGGTTTTAATGGATCATCTACAAAATGATCTAAACCTGCTCCTGCTATCAATTTGTTGCGTAATGCATACATTAATGCTCCCTCATCCACACATTGCCCCCTTGCAACATTAATTAAAAATGCAGATCTCTTCATTAATTGAAGTGATTCTTTTGAAATGATTTGATAAGTCTGGTCGTTCAAAGGACAAGTCAAAACTATAAAATCAGAATCTGCAACCAATTCTCTATATCTGTCTGAAGGTAAAAGCAAATCTACCATTTCCCCACCTTTGGTAACATCTTGTCTAGTTGCTAATACATTCATTCCAAAAGCTTTACATAATTTGGCCACTCTTGAACCAATAGTCCCTAACCCAATTATCCCTACTGTCTTGCCTTCTAACTCATCTTCTCTTTCTCGGACTTCTGAAATCATTCCTCTCCAAAAGTGTCGTCTTTGATTGTCTCTTGCCAAATGAATTTGCCGACTAAAAGACAAAATCATCGCCATCGCATGCTCGCTTACTGCATTACTATTTACACCACTCGCATGAGACAGTCTAATATTCCTAGAACGCAATTCATCAACAGGGAATTGATCAAATCCTGCACCAATAGATTGAATATATGAAAGGCGATCAGAATGCTCTAACAATGAATTGTCCCATAATCCCGAGACAACTAAAACATCTGTTTCTGGCATTCTTGTCATCAATCCATTTGAAGTCCTGACTTGGAAATTCCTAATCCCAGTATTCCTAGATTCGAATTCGGATTCGAGTTGATATGCAACGTGTGCAAAACAAATTGTTATTTCTTCTTTAACAGGAAAGTCAATATTCATTATTACCTCTACTCTTAACAAACATTAATACACACAATGTATAGCACGTTCATCTCCACATCTCAACAAATCAGTGCAAAGAAAGTGAGGCTTTGATATAATCCAAACAATCTATTAATAAAGAATTTCTATGACTGTATTATACGTCGCTTCCGACAAACCCGCCGCAGGCAAGACTGCCTTATGCTCATCACTGTCTGTATTGTTTAACAAACACGGATTGAGTTCAGCCGTGTATAAATTAATTTCCTCTCAAGAAGAAGAGGAGGTTTTCTCACAACATCTAGAAAATTTTTCTAAGTTATTAAATCCAAAGAATGTCCTAGACTCAATTAATTTACCTAAACAGTTCACTATTGAGGATTTAGTCAAACCACTGAAAGAAGAAGAAGAAAATTTCGATGTTTTGATAATCGAAGCTCCTTCTTCGCAAACACCTACTGATGTAGCCAAGACTGCTAAACTCTTAGATTCTCACGTTCTAGAAATAATAAACTTTTCGCCAGATATTGATATTGTTGACTTGAAAAATTTATGTAACACTTTTTCCAACATTAAATTTAATTTCTTAATTAACAATGTTACAAAACATAGTGGTCATTCATTACAAAAAAATTTTTTGGATCCTTCAGTTCCTATCAGTAATCAAATTTTAGGTGCTGTTCCAGAAAAGCGTTCTTTAGTAGGTGTTAGTATTGACTCTATAGTGAACTTAGTTGATGGACACATAATTGATTTCAACAATCCTGCAGATCACAACCAGCTTATTAACCACTTTATGGTAGGTGGCTGGAGCCTAGATGCAGGCGAATTGTATTTTGGTTTACTCGAACAAAAAGCAGCTATAATCAGAGGTGATCGACCTGACATGCAAATGGCAGCCCTATCAACCAAAACAGCGTGTTTAATCTTAACTGGAGGATTCAGTCCAAACCAGTATGTAGTTTTACAGGCTGAAGAAAAAGGAATTCCACTAATTGTCACCAACCAAGACACTATTGCTACAATGGAATTGTTGAACAATGTTGAAAATTTTTCAAGGTTCGACCACTCTGACAAACTCGAAAAATTCGTGGATCTAATCGAAATGAATATTGATACTAAATCAATTTTGAAATTAATAATTTAGAAGCTTCATTCCAAAGACGAAAGTGATTCAAACAGTCCTGCAACAATTTTTTCATATTCTTTAAGAATTTCAGGATTCAGCATCAAAGCAGGTCGTGACGTGTCTTTATATTCAGAACGCAAACTAGTATTTCCAAAAAACTTGATGTCCATTTCTTGGGACAATTCATTCCCTGCTCCTGACCCAAATATATCTCCAGAGAAATTCTCAACCACTCCAAGGATTGGTATTTGCAATTTCCTAACCATATTTATAGAGCGTTTTGCATCAATTTTTGCCAAAACTTGAGGCGTGGTAACAATCACAAAACCATCCATTTCTAGAGCCTGCATGACTGTTAATGGGGCATCTGAGGTGCCTGGAGGCAAATCTACAATCAAATAATCCAACTCTCCCCATTCAGTATTTTGCAAAAATGTATTGATAGCGTTATGAATCATTGGACCACGCCAAATAATTGCTTCATTTTCATCCTTTTGAAAGAACGCCATTGACATCACTTTCACACCAAATCTTGATGGCGGGACCATACGGTTTTCATTAGTTGAAGCTGGGACGTCTGAAATATCCAATACTTTAACAACGTTTGGGCAATCTATGTCAACATCCAAAAGCCCAACCTTATGTCCTTGCTCCGCTAACGCAACAGCTAAATTTACTGCAACTGTAGTTTTTCCAACTCCTCCTTTTCCACTATAAACACCAATCTTATATTTTATAGCAGACAAAGATTCAGCAATTGCTTTTTTCTGTTCAAACTGACGTTTCATCGCTTCAATTTTTGCGCGAGCTTGAGCAGGATTTCCTTGATTTTGATTCATTAATTCTCCAAACAACTTTAAGATAGTTTAAGAAACTTTTAACTCAAAGTTTCTTACCTAATCTAAGCCTAGTAATTTTTTCCCATCCTCTGTAATCATTTCAGGATTCCACGGTGGATCAAAAACAAGTTCAACATTCACTTCATCAATCCCTTCAATTTCAGCCAGTCTCCATTCAGCCTGTTGAGCAATATATGGACCCATCCCACACCCCGCAAATGTCAGAGTCATCTGGACATCGACGTCATTATTGTCAACCGCAACACCATAAACCAAACCCAAATCAACTATATTGACAGGGATTTCAGGATCATAAACATCTTTAAGAGCATCTAGCACATCATCTTTATTGATCAATTGAGTATCTGCCATAGAAATCCTCCTACGAATTATCTATATCGATTGTAATTGTGACGGAATAGCCTGTCAATTAACGACAAAAGGAGAAGAAATTGAACTTATTAATTTTTCAGCTTCATCCAAATCATTTGAAACAACTAAGTACACTAGACTACCAAAATTCTTAAGAACTACATTAACACCTTCTAATTCAGTATGCCGAACATTTACATCTTTAACCAAATGATTTGTCATCTCCAGCTCCTCAGAAACTTGCCTGACTAAAAAGGAGACTAAAGGTGAAGCATAAGTTGAGTGAGTAAGAAATACTAATCCACTTATAGAATCCTGAAAAATTTCTTTGTCTTTACTAAAGGTAATTTTTGTATCCCCAGAAGTATATGCACCAAAAACAATCTTACCTCCATTCATTGTCTTATACGTGCGAGCAAGCAATTGAAAGTCAAATTCATTGAATTCTGAAAGCATATTAATCGCTTCCATATCCCTACTCATAGCACCCACAGCTACTAATTCAAGACTAGGATCATGTGGAAGATTAGACATCAACATTAAACCTTCAGGATCAAACTCATTGAAAGTACTATATTGGTTTAAGTCTCCAAAACCAGTTATTGCTGAATCTAATATTTGATTAGAAAAAATCGCATCGACGTGATTAGCTTTATGTTTAGAAAGGATCATTCCTGAGATTTCATCTTCAAAATACGATTCGATTTCCTGAAGATTTTTAATATTGTTTGATTCAATACTTCCAAAAGTTTGTGACATGTCCTTACTGACAATTATCTTGGCTTTTTCTACTTTTATTAAATTATCAAATGAACTATTTCGTGCGTCCTGTTTAAACTCATCAGACACCAACCACAAATCTTCGTAAGGTCCTATCAACATGTATAAGCTATAATCCGTACTAGGCAAAAATACATCTCTGGTCAGAGAATAAGCATGAGAATTACCTTCCGGAATTTCCGTAGAAGAGCAAGAAATTAAAAACACAATCAAGGGAGCAATCACTAAAATACCCATTTTATAATGAACTTTCATTTATTCAGAAATTACTTTCCTGATATCACTCATCTGATCACGTAACAATGCAGCTTTCTCAAATTCTAATTCTTTTGCAGCTTGTTCCATCTGTTTTTTCAATTCTTCCAATATATTACCTAAGTCTTCTTTTGAAATGCCACTTGAATCATGTTTTATATCAGTAGATTTTCCTGCAATTTCGCGAACTCTTTCTGTAATGTCTTTGACATCTTTAAAAATACCTTTTGGCTCCACACCATGCTGGGTATTATAATCATGCTGAATTTGCCTTCGCCTATCAGTTTCATCAATCGCGCGGCGCATTGAATCTGTTATTCTATCTGCATACATCACAACTGCCCCTTCAATATTCCTTGCAGCCCTACCAATAGTTTGTATTAGAGCGGTCCACGATCTAAGATAACCTTCTTTGTCAGCGTCAAGAATAGCTACAAGACCAACTTCAGGCAAATCCAAACCCTCTCTAAGTAAATTAATACCAACTACTACGTCAAAAAGACCTAATCTAAAATCTCTTAATATTTCAACACGCTGCAATGTATCGACTTCTGAATGAAGATATTGAGTGTTGATATTCATTTCACGCAAATATTCTGACAACTCCTCGGCCATACGTTTCGTCAATGTTGTAACCAAGCATCTTTGATTTGATTTAACTCTTTCTCTAATCCTTGATAACAAATCATCAATTTGATCTTTTGTAGGTACTACTTCAATGGAAGGATCTACCAAACCTGTAGGGCGTATAATTTGCTCTACTATTGCTCCACTAAGTTCATATTCATAGGGACCTGGAGTAGCAGAAACATAAATCGCTTGATGAATCCGAGAATCAAATTCATTAAAATTCAAAGGCCTGTTATCTAACGCAGATGGCAATCTAAATCCGAATTCCACTAATGTCCTTTTGCGTGATTGATCACCATTGTACATACCTCTAATTTGAGGGAGAGTCATATGAGATTCATCAATCATTAATAAAAAATCTTCTGGGAAATAATCTATCAATGTGAATGGAGTACTACCAGCTTCCCTACCAGACAAATGTCTCGAATAATTCTCAATTCCGGAACAATATCCAGTTTCTTTTAGCATCTCCAAATCATATCTTGTCCTTGATTCGAGACGTTGCGCCTCTACAAATTTCTCTTTTTGTAAAAAATTGCTTACAGATTCTTCCATCTCAAGTTGTATAGAGTTAATAGCCATTTCCATTTTTTCTTCGGAAGTCACAAAGTGTCTAGCTGGATAAATTTCCACATTTTCTTTCTCAGATAAAATTTCACCAGTTAATGAATCCATTTCCAATATTCGATCAATTTCATCTCCCCAATATTCTATTCTTATACCATGTTGTTCATATGCAGGGATTATTTCAAGAGTATCTCCCTTTACTCTAAACTTACCTCTGGACAAATCATAATCATTTCTCTCATACTGCATATCCACCAATTTATGAATTAAATCCGCCCTTGAACTACCAGCACCTTTAGCAACTCTTGCAACGAACCCTTGATATTCCTCAGGAGAACCTAATCCAAAAATACAAGAAACTGATGCAACAATAAGTACATCTTTTCTAGTAAGCAATGCTCTAGTAGCTGCGTGCCTAAGTTTATCTAATTCTTCATTAATATCTGCATCTTTTTCGATATAAATATCAGTCCTTGGAACATATGCTTCAGGCTGGTAATAATCATAATAACTTACGAAATACTCAACAGCATTATTAGGGAAAAACTCTTTAAATTCGGAAGCAAGTTGGGCTGCCAAGGTCTTATTATGAGCAATAACCAACGTAGGCCTATTCAATTCAGCGATGGCGCAAGCCATCGTAAATGTTTTGCCACTTCCAGTAACACCTAAGAGAGTTTGGTGTCTTTCACCAGACTCAACCCCTTGAACCAATCTTTCGATCGCTTGGGGCTGATCTCCTGTTGGTTTAAAATTCGAGATTAAGTCAAAATATTCCATTTAAAACTTCTAAACTCTAAATTAACCGTTAAACATACTTCATACAATCTCAAGAAATTGAGACAGGCCTTGACCCTAATTCTAATTCAACTTCTAAAAATTTGCCTCCATCGCGTAATATACCCAATGTTATAGTTTCACCCGGAGACATTTTTTCAACCAAAATTGCTATTAAATCTGCCATGTTGGTTACCTCAATATTATTGATTGTAACAATGACATCTCCACCAATCCGAATTTGAAATCCTGAATCAGTATTTACGACTTTATTTGATCCAACTAACCCTGCCACGTCAGCTGGACTGTTTGAAACAACATTAACTACTTGAACACCCTTAGAATCATTAGGGAGATTCATTGAATCTCTCACCCAAGGATCTAATTCTGTGCCCGAAATCCCTAACCAAGCATATTTAAAAACACCTTCTTCAATAATCCCGTTAACTACTCTTTGAACAGTATTTATTGGAACTGCAAAACCAACCCCCGAGTTCCCTCCACTCGGACTCGCAATTTGAACTGCTACTCCTATAACTTTCCCATTACGATCAACAACAGGACCGCCCGAATTCCCTGGATTGAGTGGAGCATCTGTTTGAATGACTTTTGGAATATTGTACAAACTCAATTGGCTATTTATAACTCTTTCGACAGCACTTACGATGCCTGCAGTCATACTGAAAGATTGGCCAAAAGGATTACCAATTGCAATAGCAATTTGTCCAACTCTTACATCATCACTGTCAGACAAAATAACTGGCTTAATTTGATCATAATCAAGTTGCATTTTTAAAACAGCAATATCAGAATCAGATGAGATTCCAACTAATTTTAATTGATCATAAAAGCCATCAGAAAATTCTCCTAACACTGAATCTGCATCTCTAATCACGTGTGCTGCAGTAACTATATGTCCGTTATCATCCCAAACAAAACCAGTGCCCTCACCTATAACTGCCAATCTAGAACCTCTCTGACCCATGGCCTTAATCTTTACCACAGAAGGTGAAACATCTGAAAAAACATTGTTCAGCAATTCTTCATAAGCAATTACCAAATCTAATGGAGGAGATTTAGCAGGGGGATCTCCCGGAGGACCCGGCAATCCTCTATCACCTTGTATGCCTTGAGGCCCAGGGTTGCCTGGCTCACCTTGAGGGCCTGGCTCACCCTCACAAGCGACCAAAAAAATCATAAGTACAAGAATGAAACTGCTAAAAATTGTTGATATTGAATTGCTAAATTTCATCTATAGAATTCCTTAAATCGTCACTAAGAGTATCTAATGCAAATCATAAAATGTTTTTCAGTTATTTTGTTACTTCAAAAATCATAGTTGAACTTTTTTCTGATAAAGAACCTTCGTTAAAATCTCCAAAAATATTCAACACCTCAAAACCCGAGCGATCAAGCAGATGAACCATTTCCCATATATGGGAGTACCTCAATTGATAATCTAAATATAAACGCTTCAACGATTCTCCAGAGGCCGAAACTTTTTCCATCAATATTTTAGCAAAAATAAATTGATGGAATACATCGGCATATGATTGCTCATAAACAATAATTGACTCACGAGATTTTGGATCTTCCAAATCTCGTGAGTGAATCAATAAATTTCCATCCTGAACCAACAATTCTGGATCAGGAACAAACACATCAAACAACAACCTCCCTCCAGAAGTTAAATGTTTTCGGACATTCTGTAAGGTCATCAATTGATCTTCGATACTAAGAAGAGATAAAAACCCATTAAAGGGTATAATTATCTGATCGAACTGAAAATTAAAATCAAAATCCCTCATATCTTGCAAGAAGATTTCACACTGGTCAGAATTAAAATTAAATTGACTCTTCTTTTGTTTAGCAATTTCTAGCATTGCGTTCGAATTATCTATTCCAATCACATTCAACCCATGATTTACCATTGGAAATAAAACCCTACCTGTTCCACATCCAATCTCTAAAATTCGGCCACTAACTTGAGTCGATTTGCGGATATAAAATTCAACATCTTCAGTCAATTCTGAATGGTACAAATCGTATACTTTTGCCCATTCCAAATAATTATCTTTCATCAATCAGAGCCTATGAGTTCCGCTAAAGCTAAACGTACCAATTCTTCAGGAGTCGCATCATTAGGAATATCAACTAATCCTAATGCCTGTCTAGCCTCTGAAGTCGAATATCCTAAAGCCGACAACCCTTCCAATGCTTGGCTGTGAGAACTTCGATCAATTTGTTTATGCGTTAGAGTAGAAGACATTTTACCTTTCAATTCTAAAATAATCCTGCTAGCTATTTTCTTGCCAATACCAGAAACAGTGCCAAAAGCTCCCACATCTCCAATTTCTACAGCTGTTGCCAGATCTTCTGGCGTGAGACTAGACATGATTCCAAGAGCATGTCTCGGACCAACACCATTTACATTAAGTAACACTTCAAACAAATCCCTAGATTCCTCATTCAAAAAACCATAAAGGTTAATATTTTCTGGCCTCATCCTTAAGGACGTGAATAATTGAATCGATTCACTAGTATTCGACAACTCATCAGCAATCGAGGCTGGCACACTTACGCGTAACGAAAAATTTCCAACATTTACATCAACCCAATCAATCCCTGTCGATGTAATATCGCCAGTAATAGATGAAATTAGTGACATTACCAAATTAAATCTCCCTCAATATTAATTCTTGTGTCTCACGTTCTTTCATGTGGCAAAGAGCAACAGCTATTGCATCAGATTCGTCCAAATCCTTAAATTGTTTATCAATATTTAATATCGCTTCTACCATATCCCTTACTTGCTCCTTTGAACTTCCTCCATTATCTGTGACGGATTTTTTTATCTGCGTTGGAGCATATGTGAAAACCTCTAAATTATTCTGAGTGGCCGACAAAATAGCAACTGCTTGTGCCCTACCAATCAACATTGCAGTACGAACATTTTGAGAAACAAATGGTGCCTCAACCGCCATTTCACTCGGTGCACCCTTCTCGATAATTCCAGATAACGAATTAAAAATCTGATTTAGTCTCTGAGAAACTTCTATCTTAGCACTCACTTTTAAAACACCTGAATCAAGTAGCGCCAAATCTTGATTATTTGACTCAACCAGAGCATACCCCAAATTAACGGTCCCCGGATCTATTCCTAAAACCCTCAACCTTTGCCTCCTGACAAAATTTTCTACTGAGATTCGTTTCCATATTCAGACAAAGCCTCATCAGGAAAATCCGCATTGGAATATACCTTCTGAACATCATCTAAATCCTCGAGTAAATCCATTAGTCTAAGAGTTTGTTTTGCAGTTTTAGAATCTAACATAACTGTATTCTGAGGTATCATTGCCAATTCCGAAGATCGAATCTCTGCACTTTTACCAGTTAAGGCACGCCTTACCTCTTCTAAATTGGAAGGCGCCGCGAAAATTTCTAATGTGGAATCGTATGTCTCAAAATCATCAGCACCCGCGTCTATAGCAGTCAAAGCCATTTCTTCAGCCAAATCTTCCTGTGCATCAACAATTACAATTCCTTTTTGGCTAAATTGCCACATCACTGAACCCGACTCCGCCATGTTTCCACCAGACTTAGTAAATGTAGACCTAATAGCGGATGAAGTTCGATTCTTATTGTCTGTCAATGTTTCCAACAGGATTGCTATACCACCAGGCCCATAACCTTCATAAAATGCTTCAACCATCTGAAGTTGTGAACCATCTTCACCACTGCCCTTTTTTATAGCTCTCTCAACATTATCTTTTGGCATATTGGCATCTCTTGCCTTCTGCACAGCAACTCGTAATTTAACATTAGAGTCAATATCAGACCCAGAACGCGCTGCAACAATTATCTCTCTAGTCAACTTAGTAAACAATTTGCCACGCCGAGCATCTGTGACAGCTTTACCATGTTTGATCGTGGACCATTTCGAATGACCTGACAATACACACCTCCAGAATAAGTGCATTTTAGCATGTAGCAACAACACGGTAAAGTTGGTGCTTATTTGTATTTGAGAGGATTATTCCACGGAAATCCTAAGGATCTATTTTTTAATAATTATTGAATAAAGACCTACTTTTTGGGTATTTTTAAGGATTTTTGGAAGATATTTGCCTATTTTCGCCAAAAAACTGGAAATTCGTGTTGACAATGCGGAGAGACCAATGTATACGGTATAGAAGGGTTAAAGGAATCGTTCCTTTACATATGCAAAAGGAGGACACAAAAATGGCAACCTTAAGGAAGAATGATGTCAGCAGTACTGTAGCTGGCAAATTAGGTGGTTCAAAAGCTGATGGAGAAAGAGCATTAAAAGCTGTTCTTGATTCTATACAAGACGCTATCTCGAATAGAGACAGAGTCGTTTTAACCGGATTCGGATCCTTTGAAGTTCGATCTGTAAAAGCTAGACAAGTTCGTCCAGTTAGAGGTGATGGTGGTTTAATTACCGTACCTGCTCACAACAGAGTTGGCTTTACAGCTGGTGCTGAATTAAACAAGTCTGCTCAATAATTCTCGTTAGAGTTAGTTTAGACGGGTTGATTCATCAACCCGTCTAAACTTTTATTTTAATTTATACTATTTAACTGGTAGGTAGATCATTCATTGATTGCAGTTTGCGGTGAAGCGTTGATTGATTTTGCCCCTATTGAAATTTCGGATAATAGGGCATATTTACCTATACCAGGAGGATCCCCATACAATGTTGCAATAGGGCTAGGCAGACTCGGATGCCCTGTTGATTTCATTGGCAAATTGTCCACTGATGAATTTGGAAAAAATCTCAGAAAAAATCTTTTAGCTAATGGAGGCAACGATCGTTTCACAATCAGCGGAGCAGAACCGTCCACTTTAGCCTTTATCCACATAGAAAAAGGTGAAGAGCCTCATTTTTCTTTCTTCTCTAATAATTCGGCAGATAGAAATTTCACTATTTCCGATTTACCAAAATCTTTAAATAGTGAAATTCAAGCGGTTCATTTTGGATCTTTTTCTCTAGCACATGAACCTATAGCATCAACATTGGAAAAACTTATTGAACGTGAACATAATGAACGTATCATCTCAATTGATCCAAACATTAGACCATCTTTTGTAACCGAAAAATATGAATACATCAAAAGGTTGGAAAAATTAATAAGTTTGGCGACTATCGTCAAAGTTAGTGTTGCAGACATCGAATGGATGTATCCTGATTCAAATCCAAAGAAAATCATTTCTCAGTGGATTAACTCTGGCCCCAGTCTCGCAATCTTAACATCAGGAGAAAAAGGATCATATGCAGAAACTCCCTCTGGGATCAAAATCAATTCTCCTGCTAAGCCTGTAAATATAGTAGATACTGTTGGAGCGGGAGATTCATTTATGTCTGCTTTGCTTTGGTGGCTTTTAGAAAAAAAATTCCTAAATCTACAATCGATCAAAACACTAAAAGAAAAAGACATAGAAAATCTACTGATTTATTCAAGTACTGCGGCCTCAATTACATGCGGAAGATCTGGAGCAAATCCTCCATTTGCAAATGAAATTAGTATAGATTGTTGACTGGATTAAAACTTTCCCATAGGTGAGCCAGTCACTAAGTAAATTACCCTTTCAGCAATATTAGTTGTTCTATCTGCAACCCTCTCAAGATCATGAGCTACCCAAAGCAAATAAGTTGCTCTTTGAATTGTCGATGGGTCTGCCATCATATAAGTAAGCAATTCTCTATAAACCTGATCATAAAGAGAATCTACTTCATCATCAGACTTAACAACTTCGTATGCAGACTCAGCATCTTTGTTAACATAAGACTCCAAACTCTGATGAACCATATTAGCCGCTTTATCAGCCATCCTAGGAATATCAATCAAAGGTTTTAAAGGAGGAAGATTTCCCATTGCAATACTGATTTTTGCAATCCCCTCCGCATAATCTCCCATTCTCTCAAGCTCATTTGAAACCATTAATGCGGAAATTATTCCTCTCAAATCGCTTGCCATAGGCGCTTCTAATGCAATTAAATCTATACACCTATCTTCTATTGACTGGGTCATGTCATCAATCACATCATCCTCATCTATTACTTGTTGAGACCCTTCAATATCTCGGTTTTTCAGACAGTCGATTGATTTAAAAACCGCCTTTTCAACCATGCTTCCAAGTTTTACCACATCATCCTGCACTTCATTTAAATTTCTTTCAAAGTCTTCACGTGGCATCGAATTTCACCTCAACTGAATCTTCCAGTAATATATGCTTCTGTACGTTCATTGGTAGGATTAGTAAAAATTTTTTGTGTGTCGTCTTGTTCTACTAGATATCCAGAATGATCATCTCCAACCATAAAAAAGGCTGTTTCATCAGAGATTCTGGCTGCTTGCTGCATATTATGAGTCACAATCACAATGGTGTAATCTTTTTTTAATTCTCTGACCAAATCTTCAATAGCAACCGTTGCAATAGGATCTAATGCAGATGCAGGCTCATCCATCAATATTACGTCTGGTTCAACAGCTAATGCTCTTGCAATACAAAGACGTTGTTGCTGCCCTCCAGACAATGTCAAAGCACTGTCATTTAATCTATCCTTTACCTCATCCCATAGCGCAGCTTGAATCAAAGAACGTTCTACTGCTTCATCTAAATCTCCAGAAAACCCATTTACTTTTAAACCAAATGCTACATTTTGAAAAATCGATTTAGGAAAAGGATTGGGCTTCTGAAAAACCATTCCGATCCGAGATCTAATCTCCGTCGCATCAATATTTGAAGAATAAATATTGCTCTCATTGTAATTAACTTCTCCAGTTACAACCGCTTTGATAACCAAATCATTCATCCGATTCAAACATCTAATAAAAGTGCTCTTACCACATCCAGAAGGCCCAATCAATGCAGTGACAGTATTTCTACGAATATCCATAGTGACATCTTTTATGGCATGAAATTTCCCATAATGCACATTTAGATCTTTAACTGAAATAATAAAATTAGCCGTTGGTGATTTCAAATGTTTATTCCTCCGAACGAATCTGATACTTGTTTCGTAATATTACCGCAATTGAGTTCATAGTAATCAAAATTGCGAGTAAAACTATTATTCCAGCGGCAGCCAATCCTCTAAAATCTTCCTGAGGCCTTGAAACCCAATTATAAATCTGAATAGGAAGAACAGTAAATCTATCCAACGGACCAGAAGGAATAAATGTTAAATATACCAATGCGCTAATAGCAATCACGGGTGCTGCCTCTCCAATTGCCCTAGACATTGCCAAAACTGTACCCGTAAGAATTCCTGGAATAGCAGAAGGTAAAACTACTCCTTTAATCACCTGCCATTTATCAGCTCCCATAGCATATGCCCCCTCTCGGTAAGCACTCGGTACTGCACGAATCGCTTCTCTGGATGCCAATATGACAATTGGTAACACCAACAAAGCTAAAGTCATAGAGCCAGCAAGGATACTTCTTCCAAGATGCATCCAATACACAAATAATCCCATCCCTAACAAACCATAAACTATCGAAGGAACCCCGGCTAAATTAGCAACATTAATTTCTATAAAACGTGTCAAAAAATTTCTAGGGGCGTATTCTTCTAAATAAATTGCTGCTCCAACTCCAACAGGAACAGTCAAAACAGAAGTCATACCCATTAACCAAACAGTTCCCATTAATGCTGAGAACAAACCTGCTTCTTCTGGATGTCTTGAAGGATAATCTGTTATGAAATGCCAACTTAACCAAGGCAATCCAGTTGAAAGAACTTCGATTACCAAGACTGCTAGACCTAAAACACCTATCAAAACCGAGATTAAACATACCACATATAAAGCTAGCCCTGAAAAGGACCTCATTTGTCTCTTAGGAGAAAATTTCAGACGCTTAATACTCATCAATATGCCTCTCTAAAACGTCTAACAACCCAAAAACCCAAAAGATTCATAATCAAAGTCATCACAAAAAGTACTAATCCAACAGCAAAAATTGTATTGTATTCTAAAGATCCTACCGCGGCTTCACCTAAACTTAATTGCACAATATATGCAGTCATTGTTTGGACACTTTCCAATGGATTCAAAGTCAGCCTTGGAGTTGCACCCGCCGCAATAGTCACAAGCATTGTCTCACCAATTGCTCTTGATATGGCCAAAATAAAAGCGGAAATGATACCTGACAATGCTGCAGGAACTACGACTTTTAAACTAACCTCAAACCGTGTAGCTCCTAATGCATAGGCGGCTTCCCTCAGACTTCTTGGGACTGACAACATTGCATCTTCGCTTAGCGAAGAAACCATTGGAATTATCATCAAACCCATTACCAACCCAGCACTCAATGCATTAAACACAAGCAAATCAGGGAAAATTAGTTGTAACTGTGGCGTAACAAATGTGAGAGCAAAATAGCCATAAACAACAGTAGGAATCCCTGCGAGAATTTCTATAACCGGTTTAATAATCCTACGAATTTTATCGGGTGCATATTCTGAAAGAAAAATTGCAGTAAACAATCCGACCGGTAATGCAACAGCTGCTGCAATAACTGTTACTAGAAGAGTGCCCGAAACTAGGGGGAGTACTCCATAAGCTCTTGGTTTTAGTATAGGAGTCCATCTAGTCCCTGTAAGAAATTCCCATATAGAAATCTGATTAAAAAAACTTAAAGCCTGAAAAATCAATGTAAATAAAATAGCAACCGTAGTAAGAATAGATATAATCGCACAAAGGAAAAATATTATGCGAATTACTTGTCCCTCTAATTTAACTCGTTTTTTTTGATTCCTATTAACTAATTGAGACATAATCAGCCATTTCAACCTTAATTAATATTACTTTAATCTAATCAACAACATTTTTCTATTTTTAACCTGAAAATTTACTTGATAATTTTATCTTTGTTCTGTTGATAAATATCATCATCCGATGCTACATATCCAACTTCATTTGTAAGCTCAGGTCCATGCTCCATATAGAAATCTACGAAGGCCTTCACCTGAGGATTCTCTAACTTCGCCTTGTTTACATAAATAAATAATGGACGAGAAAGTGGAGAATATTCACCGCTAGGAATTGTGGAAAGACTCGGAAGTACACACCCACTACCACTATCTATTGCAACAATCTTTAACTTATCTTTATTCTCAATGTAGTAAGCATATCCAAAATAACCCATTGCACCTTTGTCACCGGATACACCTTGAACTAAAACATTGTCATCTGCGCTAGCAGTGTAATCTGCTCTAGATAATTGTGCCTCACCCATCAACTCTTCCGTGAAATAATCAAACGTTCCTGAGTCAGTATCAGGACCATACAAGCGTAGCCTCTGATCTGGAAATCCTTTTCTTACTTGACTCCAATTGTCAATTTCTGATCCAGGTTCCCAAATTTGTTTTAGCTCATCCGTGGTTAAGCAATCCACAAAATCATTATCATTATTAACTATTACTGACAAACCATCTGTGCCAATTCTTAATTCAACGTAATAAATGCCATTCTCTTCTGCTTCAGCAGCTTCATTCTCTCTTATGGGTCTAGATGCATTAGAAATATCTGTCTCACCATTCACAAATCTCTTAAAACCACCCCCACTTCCAGATACTCCTACATTTACCCTCACATTTGGATAAAGCTTATTGAATTCCTCAGCTACAGCTTCTGAAACTGGATATACCGTTGAAGAACCATCAACTTCTAGGCTCCCGCCCAACTTGTCGTCATCTTCAGTATTGGAATCAGAATTTGCACTTGAGCATCCTGGAATGATAAATATCAATATCGCAAAAATATTTATCAAAACACCCAAAGTTATAATTCTTGTGTGAAATTTAGTCATTATAGACTCCACATTATGATAATTTGGAAACATAATAAGGTAGTCAAATTAACAGAAGATTAACAATAAATTAATATTAAAATATTCTTTAATAATTAAGTTAAGGCGAGAATAATTACTCCGTTGGTAAAACAATAGTAAATGAACTTCCTTCACCTTGTACGCTTGAAACATTCACTTCCCCATCATGGGCATTAATTATATGTTTAACTATCGCTAATCCTAGACCCGTTCCAAAATCGCTTCTTGATTTATCCACCTTATAAAATCTTTCAAAAACATGTGGCAAATGTTCATCAGCGATACCAATACCATTGTCAACTACGGAAATTTGAACATTATCCGACTCATTTAACGCTTTGATTTCTACAAAACCATCCGATTGAGTAAACCTACACGCATTTTCTATTAAGTTTACAAACACCTGGAAAATCTTTTCTCCATTAGCATTAACTAGAATTTCTTCACTAATATCTGATGTTAATTTAGGAAGGCTTGAGTCACTCTTGTTTTTCACAAAAGAAATTGCATCCTGTACTATTGGAGACAAATGCAAAGGTGTTTTAACCATGAATTGTTGGTCTCCCTCTATCCTTGCCAAATCAAGCAATTCATCTACCATATGTGTCATCCTAGAAATATCCTGATCAATCCGTGTTAAAAAATCATTTGCAATATCGGATTCATTAATTGCTCCTTCTCTTAAGGTTTCAACCATTACTTGTATTGAAGTAATAGGACTCCTTAACTCATGTGATACATTACTGACAAATTCTCTTCTACTAGTCTCGGTTTGTCTTATATGAGTCAAATCCTGAACAGTCAACAAAACACCATCAGGAGCTGAATGACCTATAGGGGTGGCAATCAAACTCAATAACCTTCTCTGGTCAGGAATTTCAATTTCACTTTGTAAAATGGTGCGTGTTATTTTGCTTCTAGTAGCTAGCTGAATAATTTCATGATCTCTTACCAATTCAGCCAAACGCATTTTCTCGAAATCATCAGCTGACAAATTTAGGATCGTTTTCGCTGCTTGATTTATCAGTGTAACCTCATCATTTTCATTAATCACAATTACACCATCCGCCATTGTATCCAAAATCACAGACAATGTATTACGTTCGCTAGACAACTCTTCAAATACACTTGAAAAAGTCTCTGCCATTCGGTTAAAAGATTCTGCCAAATCTTTAATCGCTAAGTTTTTCGGGATCGGAACACGTTGATCAAATTCCCGAAATGAGATTCGATCAATAGAATTAGTAAGAATTTTGATTGATTTGGACATTAATTTAGAAGAAATAATATTGATGAAAAAATACATCCCTGTCGCAAATATTAGTAAAACACAAACTCTAACTGATGCTTCTGTCAAAAAATTATAGAAGGAATTTATCAACAAAAAGGTCAAAACAACTATCAACAAAATACCACTAAGGGTCAATAAGAAAAGTCCATTAAACTTGAACAATTCACGAATTTGTATTTCTGTTTGCCAACTCAATTTCTAACTTATCTAATTACCATTCACAAATCTATAACCTACTCCACGTATCGTTTTAAGCATCCTTGGATTTGACGGGGCAGATTCAATCTTTTGCCTTACCCATCTTACATGGACATCAACTGTTCTTATGTCTCCATAATAATTTTCACCCCACAAATGTTCTAACAATTGCGCCCTCGTAAATACTCGGCCAGAATTAGAAGCTAAAAAATATAACAATTCAAATTCTTTAGGTTTCAAATTAATTTCAGCACCATTTAACTCCACTGAATGAGAAATTGAATCAATCTTTAAACCACCTATATTTATTATCTCTTCTACACCAACCTTCGCAGGTATTTGACGACTTGAATACCTCCTAAGAACATTTTTTATCCTCACAAGGAGTTCTCGCATACTAAATGGTTTAGTAATATAGTCATCCGCCCCAATTTCTAACCCTATAACCCTATCTATCTCCTCTGTTTTAGCTGTAAGCATGAAAATTGGTATATTTGTTTCTTTCCTCAAAATCCTACATACTTCAAAACCATCAAGTTTTGGAATCATTACATCTAAAATAATCAAATCTGGAGATTTTTGCCGTGCTAAACTAATTGCTGTATCTCCATCGGATGCGGACAAAAACTCATAACCCTCTTTGGAAATATTATATTTAAGTGCTTCTAAAATATTCTCTTCGTCTTCTACGACTAAGATCTTTTTCATACCCTTTTATTCCTAATAGATGAATTAGAATTTGTGTGTATAGTGACACAAATTTTAGTTTTTATTTCCATTAAAAATCAACCACCTGTTAAAATTCATCAAACTCAACTTGTACTATTGGTACCTAAGAGCATCTATTGGGTGTAATTTCGAAGCCCTATATGCTGGAAAAATTCCGAAAAATAATCCAATTGACCCAGACACTCCAATGGCAATCAATGCTATAGGCAGATCAAAAGCAGTTCTCAATTCCTGATCGCCTATCGGTATACCATCCAGTAACATAGAGCAAAAATATCCAATCAATATACCTAATAACCCTCCAGCAATAGTTAAAAATACTGCTTCCATAACAAATTGCAAAAGGATATCCATTCGTTTGGCTCCCAAAGCTTTACGAATACCTATTTCACGAGTTCGTTCAGTGACAGAAACTAACATTATATTCATGATTCCTATTCCTCCAACCAATAAAGAAATGGCTGCAATGCTTACGAGGAAAAAAACTATCGCCCCAATCGCTACTTGTAGCATCGCTAAAATTTCCTTTTGACTTGTCACAATAAAATCGTCATCACCAGTTATTCGATGCCTCAATCTTAAAATTTTCGCAGTTTCTGCCATTGCTGAATCTACTTCTTCAGGAGAATTCGCTTTAACACTTATAAAATCAATTGCTATGTCTCCATGAGACGTAACATTTTTCGCTAAATAAGAATGTAATGAAGTGATAGGTACAAAAGTCATATCATTAGCATCTGACCCAAAACCCGAACTATCCTTACTTTCTAAAACCCCAATAACTGTGAATCTTGATTTTCCAATCCGCACTCTCTTACCTATTGGATCATTCTCATCAAAAAGGGTCTCAGATACACGGGACCCTAAAACTGCAACTTTATTAATATTCGATGTATGAATATCTGTTATAAACATACCCTTCGAAACAGACAAATTCCTAACTTCTGAATAAACTCCAGTTACTCCAACAATATCTGATTCAAAAAATTTATCAGAATAAGCTACCTTTCTAAAAGTGTGCTTTTCTGGCGCAGCTGTCATCACCGAAGGTGCATTTAAACTATCAATGAGTGCATAAGAATCGGACAAAGTGAAATTAGGAACAAAATTTTTGTCATCAGGGGGTGATGACCATACCAAAACCAAATTCGTCCCCAAATCTTCAAGACCAGAAATTATTAGATTTTGAACTCCTCTACCAATCGACATCAATATTATTACGGCACTGATACCAATCACAATTCCCAACAATGCTAATCCAGCCCTAAGTTTATTCGACCCCAATGATGATAATGAGATAAGAAAAATATTGAAAATTTTCATCTTAGGACACCGTTCTAATCATGTAATCTTTTACTATGCTACCATCCACCATGTTTAAAATACGTTGTGCACTCATTGCAATTTCATTCTCATGAGTAACCAATACTACTGTTAAATCATCTTGCTGATTTAACTCATTAATTAATGACATAATCTCACCCGTTGATTGTGTATCCAAATTACCCGTAGGTTCATCAGCTAACAAAATAGATGGATTGGTAACCAATGCCCTGGCAATCCCAACACGTTGTTGTTGCCCTCCTGAAAGTTCTGCTGGAAGATGATTCGAACGATCTGACAATCCTACTTTGTCCAAAGCTTCTAAAGCTTTATATTTTCTAGAAATTGCTCCACCATATATCAATGGAAGTTCAACATTTTCTTGAGCAGTAAGTTTGGGCAACAAATTATAAGTTTGAAAAACAAATCCAATCAAGCGATTTCTAGTATGCGCAAGGCCCGAATCTTTCATGGATCCTACTTCAACACCATTCAAAATATATTTCCCATCAGTCGGAACATCCAAACACCCAATAATATTCATTAGTGTAGATTTCCCTGAACCAGATGGCCCAGTAACTGCAATGAATTCCCCTTGTTTTACAGTAAGATCAACTCCCGCCAATGCTTTCACTTCCTGTGAACCCATTTGGTAGACTTTGGTAACTGACGAAAGCTCTATGACATTTGGTTTATTTGAATTTAATGAATCCACCGTCATACCTTAATCACTTCAATTATCCCTACGACCTCCTGGTCCTCTCCTACGATTAGAATTATCCTCTTCATCATCCCCAAAATCTAATTCGAATTTTTCTGTACTACCCTTTGAGCTTTTAATCACTATAGACTCGTTTTCATCTAATCCTTCCAATACAGCTACCCAAAAGTTATCATTAATGCCTAATTTTACTGGTCTTTGAACTACTACATCATCTTGTTTAACATTCACAAATTTTCCTTGGTCATTTTCCTTAACTGCACTCATAGGTATAACAATTTGACCTACAGCTTTCTCTATCAACACTTCGGAAACACCCGAAAGCCCTTCTGAAAGAATAATCCCATCAAAATCATCTAAACTTATTACTACTGGATATGTAACGACACCTTGCTCAACAACTGATTTCATAGAAACATTTTTTACTTGCCCCTTAATCAAACTATCTTTTATGGAATCAAGAACTAGTTCAACTTTCATTCCATTTTCAACAAGATTTACTTCTGATTCTCCAACAGACCCTTCAAAATTCAGCATATTTAGTTCAGCGACTTCAACAACACCTAATCCCTGAGAAACTCTTTCTCCTTGATTAACGAAATATTGCAATATCACTCCGTCAAAAGGAGATCTAATAACCGCTTCTTCTATTTTCTCTTGAATATCTGCGATAGATATTTCAAGACGTTGAATGTCTTTTTCTAAAAACGTTTCTTGGAAATCATCAGGTTGCTTAGCAAGCTCCAATTTAGCTAATGAATTAGAAAATTCCGCATCCGCAAAATCAAGCTTTGACTTGAGTAAAGAAATTTCTATGTCTGACGAATCAACAAAAAGATTCTCAAAATTCCGATGTGCCATCTCCAAAGCAGTTTCTTTTAAAACAACATCTGCTTCCTGTATCGCCAATTCTAGTTCAATAGAATCATGCCAGATTTCAATATTCTTTTCTGCAAACTCATGTTCCGATATTGCAATGTTAAATCCTTCTTTAGCATCTTGAATTCTTAACTTCTCTGAATCCAAATAATCTGCAATAACCTCCTCTTTTAGGTCAATTTTCTCTAAAGCAGTCCTTACAATTTCTGCATTGTTTTCGAAACTAGAGTGTGCTTCTAGTTCAGTTTGTTGCAACTTAAGCCTTGCATCTTCCAATTCATCCCAAGTTGATTGCATTTCATAATCCACACAAATTATATTCGGCAAAGGTTCTGATGCTGAACCTAAAGTAGCAGAGGACGACTCATCACAAGTTCCTACTACTGTTACTGGATACATAGCCAGCCATGTAAGAACAACATTGTCGTTCCAAGGGTTGATTGACTCCACCATAGGATCATTCAAAAAAGCTTCTACATCATTTTTTCTAATCTTCTTATCAAAGAGTAATTTTAGATCAACCTCCCAAAATAGATATATTTCACCAGGAGACATTTTTAAATACTTCTGTTCATCGACTCCGAACCATTTTTCTAAAACAGCTAGATAAGCAATCTCTTTAGATTCCAAATCTTTTGCTGAACCTTCAATAGATTCATTCTTGGTTAAAGAATTCAAGTTTTGATTCTTTTCGGCTATTTCTAAAGAGTTCTTTAAAGTAGTCAACTCACTCATCAATTCAAGATATTGTGGAGAACCTAAAGGATCATTCAAATCATTAAGTGTATTTTCAAAATCATCCATTTTTTGACGTGCAGAAATCTTTGTTTGAATTAATTCAGATAATTTACTTGGATATAGAGACAACAAATCATCTAATAAACGATTTGAATTAATTAACTCTTTTTCAGCAACATGAATTTGACTCAAAGCATTAGCTCTTTCATCAGCATCATTCATCCCAGAGAATAAATCATCTCGTGCCTCAATCAACTGATTTTCCTTGTCAAAAACTTCAGAATATGCATTAGCTAATCGTTCACGTTGATCAGTAAGTAAGAATTCATTTAACAATTGATTTGCTAATTCTAATTCAATCTCCAACTGAGAAATCTGAGTTTCCAATCTGATTAAATCTAAATCAGTAAGACGTGCCAAAATATCGCCTTCTTGCACTATAGATGGATAGGGGAAATCAAAAAGTATTTGCTCGATTTCTCCATCAATTGGACTTTTCAAAGTCTTCACATTAGCGAATGTCAAGTTTCCACTTACTGAAATATTTTTAGAAAGATCCTGCCTCGAGACTACATACACTTGCTCATCTACATCAAGCAAGTCTGGATTCTTATCTTCTTTAAATACAAAAAAGTACACTAAAAACAATAGCAGAACAAAAAAGAGAGTCGAAGCAAATAGAATTATCAGTCTTTTAGAAAAAAAATTTAACATTATCAACGAAACCTAACAAATCCATTAAACTTCTTTGTGTCAAATCTCAATTACCATTGAACAAACATCGGCATTACAACATGGACATAATTAGATTTTTCTACCGCTCTTACCACACCAGGACTTGATGACGAAGTTGTTTCAATAGCCACATCACAATCACCTAAAGCCTGCAAAACTTCTACAAGATATCGTCCACTAAAAGCAATATTAGAATCTTCCCCTTCAATAGTGGCAGGGACTTCCGCTCTAAAGACGGCACCTTCAGTTTCACCAGAAACATGCACATTAGCATGTCCCTCATCATTTTTAATTCTGAGTCGAACAATACCGCTACCACTCCTGCCGTATGCAAAAGCCGTTTGAACAGATTTAAGCAATTCTGAATTAGCAATCACTGCTCTAGTCTCAAATTTTTCTGGTATTAATTGGTTATAATTTGGAAAAGTTCCTTCTTGCAACTGGGAAAACATTTCTATATCTCCGATCTTAAACAGAGCTTTGTTTTCATTGGGAGTCACTGTAAATTGCACAGTTCCGCCAGCATTACCTAAAAGATTCCTTACTTCTGACATCGATTTAGCAGGAATCGTAAATTCCAACGAATCAACATCAACTGTAGATTCTAATTTCCCTTCATAAACTGCAAGTCTAAATCCATCTGCTGCAGCAAAAGTGAAACTATCTCCCTTCACTTCGACTTTTGTAGCAGTCAGCACAGGGCGGGAATCTTCTGTGGCAGCAGCAAAAGTAACATGATCAATTGCTTGTCTCAATTCAGATGCACTAATCTCTAAAGCTTCACCTTCTTCTACAGTAGGAATAGGGGGAAATTCTTCTTCTGGGATACCTTTCAAATCGGTTTCAAATGATCCGCATATTATATTCAACTGATCTCCCTCTAATGTCATATCAACTTTCTCATCAGGCAGAGAATTAATAAATGTTAACAACAGATCTGCTGGAACTGAAATCCCACCATCAAGTTCAATTTGAGTACCTATCGAAGTTGTAACACCAATAGACAAATTAGTTGCTGAAACCCTCAACATTGAATCATGAGTTTTCAAAAGTATATTCTGTGTAACAGGCAAATTGGTACGGGTAGAAACTGCACGATTAGCAGCTGCCAGTGCTTTAGATAAATTGCTTTGAAGACATGAAATACGCATATTAAGAAACCTAATTTTCAAATTGTTACCGAATTATATGACTTCATCGGGGAAAGCGTCAACAATTGCACAATTTAATCGTGCAAACTACGATAACCAGCACAAATGTTTGCAAATTTAACCCAAAAAGGTTGACAAATGTTCTAATACGGCATTAAAGTTATATGCAATTAGAACATATGTTTAATTGGTATTTTTGGAGCGTCTAATGAAAAATTCCTTATCGATCCGGCAAAATTCAATCTTACAATTCATTAAAGATTTCCTTAATGAACACCCCTATCCTCCAACAATTCGAGACATCCGTAACGGATGCAATATAAGTTCAACATCGGTGGTAGATTATAATTTGCAAATTTTACAAAGAAAGGGATTTATACAAAGACAACGAGAAGTATCTAGAGGTATTCAATTAATTGGAAAATCACCTTCATCCCAAGATGTATTAGAACTACCAGTGGTAGGTTATATTGCTGCTGGCCAACCACTCCACGTACCAGAAACAGTATCTGAAAACACAGATCCCGTAGAAACAGTTGAATTACCATCCTTTGTTTCAAATGGGAAAACTAATTTATTTGGTGTTCGAGTAAAAGGAGATTCTATGGTTGACGTTCACATTTTGGACGGAGACCTAGTTGTATTAGAACGAACAAGGCATGCCGAAGCAGGACAAATGGTAGCCGCAGAAATTACTTCTGAGAATTCAATTACATTGAAAAGATTCTACCTTGAAGGAAACATGGTAAGACTCCAACCAGAGAATCCTGAACATGATCCTATAATCGTGCCCGCTCAAGATGTTGCAGTACGTGGCAAAGTAGTTGGAGTAATGCGGTCAGTATAAATTATACTAATTGATCCTAACTCTCCAAAGAAAATCAACGGCTTGACCGTTATTGATTGCTGTTAAATAATGTCATAGTGCTGCATCTAAACAATGCATCTCCAAAGCAAATATTGCCGAAGTGGCGGAACGGCAGACGCGGTGGTCTCAAAAACCATTGGGGTTAAACCCGTGTGAGTTCGAATCTCACCTTCGGCACCAGTCCCTAATCGATAACGTTTTCGAAAGGAATTCTTATGGACATTGCAGCCCTTCAGATTCAATTAAGGGAATTCTCTCATGAACGAAACTGGCAAAAATATCATTCCCCTAAAAATCTATCAATGGCACTATCAGTAGAAGCATCAGAGTTGCTCGAGATCTTTCAATGGCTAACACTTGAAGAATCACAAGACCAAAATAGTATCGCGTTTCGAAAAAAAGATGTCCAAGATGAATTGGCTGATATATTAACCTACCTACTAATGTTGGCTGATGTTTTAGGAATAAATCTAGAAGAAGCAATCCAGCAAAAAATTTCTGAAAATGCGAAAAAATATCCAGCCGACGGAGAAAAAACACCGATTTCCAAAAGGCGCTTAGATTATGATATTAACTTAGACTTAACAAAACTTTCCCGAGAAGAACAAGAAAATTATATTAAAAAGAATTTTTCATGAAAATTTCGAAATAACTACAAAAAGTTTTTGACACTTATTCTTCCGACTTAACAAACTTTATCGACAGTGAATTTACGCAATGTCTTGTATTAGTTTCTGTAAAATTTTCTCCTACAAAAACGTGTCCTAAGTGTCCATCACAATTAGCGCATGAAATTTCCACTCTAAAACCATCTGGATCAGGCAATCTGATTACTGCACCTGGAATTTCTTTATCAAATGCAGGCCATCCACAGTGAGCATCAAATTTGTCATCTGATCTATACAAATCAACATCACATCTACGACAAACATACTTTCCCGCAAGGTAAAAGTTGTCATATTCGCCCGAAAATGGAGGTTCAGTCCCCTTGTGTTCTATTACATACTGTTCTTGGGACGTTAGTTTGTTTAGTTTTGACGAATCCATTTCAATTACCTCTCTCTCAAATAATTCTTAAAAACCACTAATGTCTATCCAAAATTATTAGTAGCCCAAGATTTCAATAGATTATGAGCAATAGCTACAGGTCCTGGCAAATTTAAAGTTTCACTTTTCCCTTCTAATGCCAACAACACTTCAGATCTGTCCACCCATTTGACATCAGTCATCTCTTCAGGATCCATATTAATTTCTGTAGTTTCAGCTTCAGCATGACATCCAATCATCAAAGTAGATGGAAATGGCCAAGGTTGAGAAGAATAATAACGCACATTTTTGACCTTAATCCCTGCCTCTTCCATAACTTCTCTACGTACTGCTTCTTCAATAGTTTCTCCCTGGTCAACAAATCCCGCAAGCGCTGAATATCTGTTAGTCGAAGCTAATCTACCTTGTGATTGTCCGAGTAAGCAATTTTCACCATCAGAAACAACCATTATTATCACAGGATCTACACGAGGGAAATGCTCAACAGAACAAGATGAGCACTCCCGTTTCTGTCCACCTCTTTTAACAATTGTCTTCTGTCCGCATACAGAACAAAATCCATTCCTTCGATGCCAATTTAATTGGGCAAGAGATTGAGCTAATATGCCCGAATCCGTAGAACGTAATTCCAAAGCAACATCTCGAGCATCATACAACTTAAAGCCTTCAAATTTTTCATAATACAGTGATATTTGAGAATCTTTTTCAGGCACATCAATTACAAAATGAGCTATATCATTTAACAATCCCAACAAAATTGGATTATATTTAAACTCCAACTGTTCTATGTCATTGATATCAAACCACAAAAGTTCGACTTGACCCAAATCTCTGACAATTACCTTAGATCCCACAACTAATAAAAACCTACTAGTCTGATCTTTAGAACGAGCAGTAATCCAATTCTCATCTCGCCTTTCTATTTCACCTCTATTTAGAGGGTTCCCTGAAAAAATATTTTCGATTGGCAATAAACTCTCCTATCAAATATTTTCTTAAATAAAATCAATGTTCCATCACTGTTCCACCGTTAATATTAATAGATTGACCAGTTATCCATGAGGCTGCATTCGTACAAAGATATGCAATAAATGCACCAACTTCCTCAGGTGTGCCATTCCTGCCTATAGGAGTAGTTTTGGCCGACTCATTAGCTCTAAAAATTCTTTCTGGATCGTCAAGTTCTCCAGATCTAGTAGTCAAAACGCTTCCAGGACAAACCGCGTTAACATTAATCCCTTTTGGACCCAACTCAGATGCCATCGATTGCGTCATCCCAACAATTGCAAAACTCGCAGCATTGTAAGCAAGCGAATTTGGAACACCTCTTTTACCTGCTTGTGAAGAAACATTAACGATTTTTCCTCCATCGCCAATGCGAATCATTTCTCTTACAACTGCTTGTGACATTAAAAACAAACCAGTAACTTTTACATCCACAACTTTCTGAAAAACATCTTCTTCAACTTGCAACATCGGCAACCTATCTTTTCCGACTGGAAACGCTCCATTATTAACTAAAATATCTATACGTCCAAATGCTTTAATTGTCGAAGATACAACATTTTCCACCTGTTCATGATCAGTTACATCCAAAGTAAGAGCCAAAGATTTTCGCCCCAAGCCTCGCACCTCATTTACCACACTTTCTGTACCTTTCCAGTTAACTTCCAATTCACTTTTAGGGAACGTATCAGGGGAGCGATTGGTACCAGTAACTACAACATCAGCTCCAAGTCTTGCAAGTTCCAAAGCGGCATGTCTTCCAATGCCTACTTGTCTACCAGCGCCAGTAACAATCGCAACTTTACCATTCAATTCAAGCATTCGATTTCCTTATTTGAAAATTTAGATTATTTTTTCTTTTTTTTATTCCACAGAGGATTTGCAGCAACATAATCATTCAAAATTTTCAAGGAACAATCAGCCGAATGTTCAGTACTAATCCCACAACGGCCCACATGATCAAGAGTAGCAGACTGTAAACATTTTATAGGTCTAACCTCATGCAATTCCCCACAAATTGGACAATTCATTTGTACTCCTTTTCTACAACAACAAACTAAGTTTTAAGATATTATTATGCACCACTCCAAAAATTAGTAAAGCAAAAGAGTTTATGTTATAAAACTGAAATTCATTAATAATCTTTTAAGGGGAAACAATGTCTGCCTATGTAATCGCATTTATGCAAATAACTGATCACAAAAAATATGAAACCTATAAAGCCCAAGTCCCCGAAACAATTGCCTTATATGATGGAGAATATCTCGCACGTGGTGGTGACATAGAAACTATTGAAGGAGACTTCTTACCCGAACGCGGAATACTCCTAAAATTTCCAACATTAAAAAGAGCGAAAGAATGGATATCATCTGAAGAATACAAAGAGCCAAAAAAAATACGTCACAATTCAGCCATTTCAAATGTGATTTTATTAGATGGGATTTAACAATCATAGGAACAGAAACATGAAAGAATTTGTAATTGGCTTAGATATAGGAACTTCATCCATAAAAGCTGTGGCTATGTCAATATCTGGAAAGCATGAAGCATCCGCTGAAATCCCTTTGGAAATCGATACCCCGAAACCAAATTGGAGAGAACAACATCCTGAGACCTGGTGGGAAGCTTCAAAGCTTTGCTTAGCAAAAATTGCCAATCTTGTAGGGGGATCCAACGTTAAAGCAATTGGACTTACAGGGCAAATGCATAGCCCTGCAATTCTTGACAAAAACTTCACTGTTATACGTCCTTCCATATTGTGGAATGATGGACGCACCACAAGCGAATGCAATTCACTATACCAAAAACTGGGCAAATCATATATCAAAAATTCTTTAGGCAATCCTGTTTTAGAAGGTTTCACCGCACCCAAAATCCTATGGATTAAAAAAAATGAGCCCGAAAATTTTAAAAAAATCTCTACCATATTAATTGCAAAAGATTTTATTGGATTTAAGCTTACTGGCGAATTAATCACCGAACCTTCAGATGCATCGGGATCGCTATTAATGGATATCAATAGTTGTGCTTGGTCTGATCCAATTTTAGATTTAATTGGTATTGACCTCACTACTTTGCCCACAATCATTGAATCAACCAATACTCGTGGCTTTACTAACAAAAAATTATTTAATATTACAAAGATTCCCACAGGAACACCTGTGATAGCAGGAGGAGCTGATAACGCAGCTTCCGCGATCAGCACAGGATGTGTTGACCCGGATACATATCAGATAAGTATCGGGACTTCTGGCGCTGTAATGAAATCATCCAATACTCCAATTATTGACGATTCTCTAAAACTGCATTGTTTTAATCACTGTATTAAAGATACGTGGTACTCCATGGGTGTAACACTCTCAGCAGGAAATTCAATGAGTTGGTACCAAAGTAGCATTCTGGAAAACTCCAAATCACTGATTCAACTAGATAAAGAGGCTTCTACTACCTCCCCAGGTTCCGATAATTTAATTTTCCTACCCTATCTTAACGGAGAAAGAACACCCCACAACAATCCGAATGCGAGGGGTTGTTTTATTGGATTACACAGTGGACACTCTAAAGCGCATCTTAGCCGGGCAATAATGGAAGGAGTCTCATTTTCCATTAAAGATTGTTTGAATCTGTTCAAAGAAAACACGCCTTCAAAACACAACTATATTTTTACGGGAGGTGGATCAAAAAGTGACTTGTGGTCTCAAATACTATCAGATACTTTGAACGTTCCTATAAAACGAGTTTTAAATGATTCTGGTGCGTGTGTAGGTGCTGCAATGCTATCAGCTGTTGGTCTTGGCTGGTTTCGAAACACGCAAGAAGCCGTCAATGCATGGGTTTCTTATGAAGAACCACTAATCCCTGATGAATCAAATTATTATAATTACGAAAAGATGTACAAAAAATTCCAATTAATCTATCAAAATTTGAATCAAATTTTATGGGAAATCAAATAATTAATCTTCAGTAGTCACAAATTGAATAGATGATTTTAGTTCATTAATTAGTGTATCTAAATCAACAATCTTTTCCTCTATGTTAGAGCGTAAAAACAAAAAAACCACTTCCTTTACTGGCTTTGAAATAGCCTTCTCAACACCCATAGCATAAGCAGCTCCTTGAAGACGATATCTCGACAAAACTTCTTGAGCATTATTTTCAGAAATATTGTCAGTCTTATAATCAACTACAACCAATCCATCCTCTTCCTCAAACAATAAATCAATGTAGCCTTCCATAGTACGTTTAGGGAAATTTAGTGATGGAATTGGCACCGAAAACGGTACTTCCCTCATCAAGTTCCCAGATTTCATTGCACGTCTTACTACATCACTATTACACGCAGATAGAACTAATTGTTCAATTTCATCAGTCCTCGGCAAAATACCTTCCCTCTTAGCTATCAAATTACAAATAACTGAAAGGTTTTCACGAGATTTGAAATCAATTTCCTCTAATACGGAGTGGACTGCTCTACCAATTTCAGTACCATCTGTTTTTGATTCAAAAAAGATTTGATCATCCTGGATTTTTTCATCACCCTTTGAAATAGATGTTGCACTTAAATAATTGGGATCACTTGCTGTTCTCAACATTGCATCTCTATTCCGAATCCAATCATCGCGATCTCTCAATAAAATATTTTGGTCAATAGCAATGCTTCCTGTTTCCTTTTGATGAATTTGAGATTCAAAACCCTGAAAATGCTGCCAATACAAACCATCATCAGAACCACTAAATACTTTGGCAATTTGCATAGCTAAAGAGTCTTTGGAGTCTTTGCTGAAAATACTTAAAATCAGATGGTCACGGGCTCGAGTTGATGCAACATATAATCTTCTAAAACTTTCAAAATAATCCTTTAGGGATTCAATTCGCTGTAACCTTCCAAATCCATTAGAAACTAAAAATGATTCGGAATTGCTTATACGGAATTGCATCTTATCCACCGATTTGTCAGCAAAGGTCCAAACAGAGGAAGAGCTTTTAAATTCCTGATTATTACGGTTTAAATTGTACAATCCGGTTAAAACTACAATAGGGAATTCTAAGCCTTTGGAAGCATGTACAGTCATGATGCGCACAAAACCATCTTTTTTTTGATCTGCCAAAGGAGTTGGAATGTTTTCTCTATCTTCTCTTAAAACTTCTATCCATTCTAAAAACCCATTCAGACCACTACCTCCAGCTTTTTCAAAAATTTCCGATTGTTCTAACAAAAACTCAATCCTGCGCCAAAATTCAGTTGGATTCTTTGCAGTCAATCCGATATCTAAAAAAGATCTTTTTTTGAGAAATATTTTGAGAAATTCTGATGTGCTTAACCACATTTTCATTAAATGGAATTCTTTTAATTCAGATAAAGAATCATCAACTTTCGAACTTTTAAGCAATTTTGATTCTAAGTAATTAAATTCACCACCATTATTTTTGAAAGTCAACAGATCATCATCCGAACATGCGAATCCAGGAGAACGCAAAGCCGCTACAATAGCTACTTCATCTGAAGGATCATCAATTGCTTTCAAACAATTGATCAAGTCTTGAACTTCCTGGGTGTTAAAGATCAAAGCCCCTCCTTCAACACGGTAAGGAATTTCTTCGTCTTCGAGCATACTCTCTAAGATATTTAGACCTGATCTGTTTTGAATCAAAATTACAACATCAGAAAATTTTGCATGTCTTTTTCCTTCAGGAGTTTTCGGATCTCTAACCCAAAACTGCAGAGATTTTAATCCTGATAATAGCTTACATACTTCACTAGCTTCATTTTCTCTGACTGCGCCCATTTTAGAATCTTGGACTTCTGGATCACCAAGATACCATACAGAAGAATTCATCCCGACTGATTCTTTAATTTCGTCTCTAAAATGGGACAAAGGAGAATATTTTGGTGATAGCAAAAGGTTCGTATCTTCAAAGTACGTTCCTTGACCGATCAATCGTTCAAAACCATAATTTACCCAATCCAAGATTGGTTTCTGGGATCGAAAATTCTGCGATAATTGGATTGGGGGAATTTCTATTTTTGATTGAACGTCACTTAGAATTTCAATGTCAGCATTCCTGAATTTATAAATCGATTGTTGCGGATCTCCAACAAAAAACAGTTTTCCAGATACAGTTTCAATATCTTTCCAAGAATTAGGTCGAACCAAATCTGTTCGAACACATTCTTCAGCAATAAAAAAAGCGATTTCAACTTGAATCGGATCAGTGTCTTGGAATTCATCAATAAACAAATGAGAAAATTTATTTCTAAAGTAATCTCGCACTTCCAAATCATCCCTTAAAAGATTTCGTGCCCACAATAATAAATCTGAAAAACCCACCATCCCCAATATTTTCCTTTGTTTAGCAGCATCAATTACAAAATCAGAAATGCTCTCAAACAAAGGCTTAATATCAATAAATCTAAATACTGCAATTGATTCAGAGGCCTGTTGTTTCATTGGACCAATTGAATCCTTAACAATATCTCGAATGGATTTTGGTGAAATCTCCCAATTTGTCTTGCTACCAAAATTTCCCATCTTGAAATTATCAATACACGTAATGAAATTTGTGAAATTCAATATCTCGTCTTTTTCGAAAATCATGGAATCGAGGGAGGTTTTAAATTCATTTAAAATAAAAAACAACTTATCATCAGGATTGGAATTATATTTCAACACATCTTCTAAATCAGATTGGATTTTATGAATGAAAATACTTGGAGAATCATTTGGCAATCTATCATCAAACAAAATATTTTCGGTTTGATCCAAGAGATGGAACTTTTCCATTAAATCAAAGGATAATTTTTCTAAATGATGGATTCCAAATCCATAACTAAAGTATGTCAGCCAATATTCTTCCAAGTCTGGATCGTTAATAGCAATGTCTCTCCATTCAAGAAATTGTTTCCGAAACATCAATTTTGTTTGAACCCTATCCATTATTGCAAACCCAGGAGGTAGACCCGCCTCTAATGGTTTAAACCTTAAAATAGACGAAGCAAATCCATGCAAAGTAGAAATTGTCGCTTTATCAATATCATTTACACCTTGAAATGATCTTTCTCGTTGAATTATTGTTTTGTCCTCATCTTGTGAACATATATCCAATTTCTCACGAATTCTAATCTTTAACTCTTCAGCAGCGGATTTTGTAAAAGTAATTGCAGCAATAGAATCAATAGTTGCAAGACCTGATTCAATTAAATTAACTATCCTCTCAACCAAAATAGTTGTTTTACCAGTGCCAGCACCAGCTTCAACAAAAATATTCTGGGATAAATTTTCTAATATCGTTTTTCTTGAGGAATCATCTGAGGGAGTAAAAGAGTGAAAAGAATTATTCATCAACATCCACCTCAGTCAGATTTTTTAAAGACAAATAATCCTTCAATCTATCATATTGGGCTTGGCGATTTTTGTATATCTTTGACCTATCCATTGGGCACAACTCTATAAAATCACAATTTCTACAATTACCTTGATTAAATCCATGAATTTCCTGGAAAGTGTTCCCATCATGCGTGACTGGATTTGCAGGAAATATCCCTGATTTGACCCCCCGAACAATTTTTTGAACCACATTCGAAGTTTTTATAATGTCAGTTTGGTCAATCCGATTTAAATCTCTCCAATATTGAGGTAACCTTTTAAAATTTTCTGACTCAGAAATAAACCAATACGCAGCAAAAAAAGAATTCTTTTTTTGTTCAGAATAAGACTTAGCTTGGCTCGCAGCTATTGAATACAATGGTAATTGTAATTTCGTACCTTCTCCAAAGTCATCCTTCTTGAAAGCGTTAGCAAAAGCATCACTCCTACCAGTCTTATAATCAATAATCAATCCTTCATTTTTGTCATTAAAATCAACTCGATCAATTGTCCCTCGTATAATTATTTTCTGACCGCCCAAATCCATCTCTAAATAAGGCCAATAATCCAATTCATCTGGATCTGAATGGTTTTGTTTCCCAAATCTTTGCTCTATCAAAGTATGTCTGGTGCCAAAGTCTAACCTTAGCTGATCATCCTCAATCAAAAAACTTTTTAAATCAGTCAAGATCTGATTTTTCTTATGCCTCCATAATGCATTATCGGCTGTGATCAAATAATTTTCAGCTTTTGAAAAATTCTCGTCAGCAATAGAATACAAAATCTCATAATGTTTCTTTGACCACGTTTCATTTGATGCAGGAAATTCTCCCTTTGTGATTACTTGTTCAAAAAAATCCTCAAGTATTTGATGAATCAAACTTCCTGAATCTTGAGGTGAAATCTGAAAAATTTCTGAAGGATCATCTATCTTTTGACGAATCCCTAAAATGTAGTGCAAGAAAAATCTGTACGGACATTCGGCCCATTCTTCCAAACTAGTAGCAGATATAGGATTAGAAAATATTTTTTCTATAACACCTACTAGATCAGGAGAATTTGAAACATCCCCATCCCATTCGGAAAAAATCTTAGACCTTCTAGCAGAAATCATCTCCGCTGCAGACAAAATATGTGAACCAGCAAGCAATTTGTGTTCATTAATTGGTATGTCTTTTTTTAACAATTCCATTGTTAAAGTCAAGTCATAATCCGATAGATCTATAACACCATGTCTTTCTTGCATTGCTAAAATTTGTTCGAAGGAAGATATATATGTTAGCCACTCCACATCGGAAGTATCATCCAAAAGACTTATAAACTTGCTTGCATATATTTTTTCTCCCGCCAATCCAGACACATATTCAAGCAACCAATCAGAAGGATAATCAGTCTGTTGAGAATCAACACCATAAAGAGGAAAACTAAAAGAACACTCACGTTTTGCAGAATTCACCAAAGACTTGAAGACATATAACTGATACAAATTATCTTCTGAATTAGACTCTTCTGAACTAAAACCATTGCCAAAAGCATCGTTCATGATTTCATCAATTAAAGCCTCATCCTGAAGATCATTTACAGGAAAATCCGACTGCGTCATCCCAACGAAATACACATAATCGAATTGCATTCCCAAGCCTAATTTTTGATCAGAAATAAATACTCCATGCCCAGTAAGACCAACCCTAGAAATAGATTCCGATAAAATATCATCTATTGCGTTCACAAACTCTAAAAATGAGACATCCTTAGATACATTTTCTAATGCATCTAGTTCAGCTAATTCATTAATCTTTGTGAAAATTGTAGTTAATGCATTTAATTCATCATCAGGCAATTCTTTTTCAGAAACTAAATATTCTTTCAATAAATCAACTGTCAATTCAGCAAATCCCGACCAAGTATTATCTCCATTATTAAAGATAATAGACTTGTAGTAGAACTTTGCAATTGAAGATCTCAAGAATTTTGCGGCCTCAATCTGTCTACCATGAGTAAAATCATCTGTTGAATATTTAAGCGATTCTCTTTCAATAAATTGAGTTAATCTATTTTCCCAATTATTAAAACCTCTCAAAATACCTGCTTCTTTTGAAATACGATTCAATAAAGAATGTTCATACTCATTCCCCTTGCTTAATTTTGGAAAACTAACAGGGCAATTAGACAACCAACCCATCACAAATTTCCTGTCATAATCACTAGAAATAATCTTCAACATGGATCGAAGAGCATTCCCAACTGCAAAATCACCAAATTTTTTTGAGGAAGGACCCACGAACGGGATTCCAGAAATACTCATCTCTTGGTGAAATATTTTCTGATATGGATCGGTTTTAGAATAAAATATAGCAAACGATCTAAACGGATTATTTTCGGATTTCATCAATATGTCTGAAATGACCCATTTAGCTTCTAATCTAGGATCAGATGCAACAAAAACTTTCTTCTGAGAATTGGTATGATCTACATCAATTTTTTGTTTTACCAATTGATAATTTCCTGAAATTCTCTTTATAAATTCTTTTTGTCTAGTATCTGCGTTAACATCACCAGTCAAACCCACAAGAATTTCGGTCTCAAACTTCATGGGTAATGCATCAACCATCTTTACTTGTGCAACAGAAAGATTACTTGGTAAATAAAAAATTAATTTCCCTACAGAATTTATTCTCAAATCCGGGGATTCAATGATTTTTGTACAAACTTTTTCATATAAATCCTCGGATGAAAAATATTTCGAGCCAACAATTCTGTGAAACTCATTATAAATATCTACAATCTCCCGTATTTTCTGAGATTCTCCAAATCTATGCTTGGAAAAACCTTTAGAAGGAAGGAGATTTATCTTGCCAAACAATCTACTAAAGAAATCTAATAATGAGGGATGTTCTTTAAATAACCGAAAAGGATCATTTGTACTTAGAAGTAATTTTCTTAAAACCGCTCTTTCAACCGATCTCTTGAATGGAAAAATTTCTTGAATCATCAGATCAGATTTTAAAATTAATTTAGCCAATTCAGAAATTTGAATAAATCTAACATTAATTAAACCACTACCCACATGCCCCAATTCACGTTGTAACATCAACCCACAATAACGTGATGGAACTATTACAGTAACGGGTTTTAATTGATCTTCGACCTTAGATTTCTCTATGAGCCTCAACAAAACTCTAGGAGAATCTCTGTTAGTCGATTCGTAGAGGAATGCATGAGAAATTAATGAAGTATTTTTCATACGGTATCACTCTAACAAGGATTATTTCTTTGACAAGCTACACAAGTATTGTGATTTTTACAATCATCAAATCAATTGTCAAATTTCCCTTGAATAGACTTCACGAATTGTTAGAATATAGTTCATAAATTTGATCAATCTTTAATGATTTTGACATCGAAGCCTCTACTGCCAATTTGTCTGCCAAATCATTATAAGTATCACCCGAATGACCTTTCACCCATTCGAATTCAACTTGATGACGTTGTAACTGAACCAATAATAATTCCCACAAATCCACATTCGAAGCCGTATCTTTTTTATTGCGTCGCCATCCGTTTGATTTCCATCGGTGAACCCACCCTTTATTAATGGCATCTACAAGATATTTTGAATCACTAATAACTATTACTTCACTAGATCTTTTCAATTTTCTTAGAGAATTTACTACTGCCAAAATTTCCATTCTATTATTGGTTGTAAGACGAAAACCTTCACTAAGCTCGAGTATATTTTCACCAAAAATAAGTACGCCGCCCCAACCACCAGGCCCAGGATTTCCTGAACATGCTCCGTCAGTATAAATTCTAACTACTTCATGAGTTGTCATTTTGCTACATGACCATATCTAAATTTCGAGTCTTTAAATCCAAATTCATAAAGGTTTCAACTTTTTGTATCCCTTCAACACAGAATACAGTTTGTCTAAGAAACACTCCTAAATCTTTTGAATCTTTCAGGATAACCCATGCAAAAATATCAAAAGAACCTGTAGTAACTGATAGCCATCTTACTTCTGGAATATTCAATAATCTCTCAGCAACCACATCCATTTTTTCAGGAATTACTTGCAACCCTATAAGTACCTGAGAACTAAAGCCCATTTTCTCTGTATTGGGAACGGCAACGACTCTCAAATAATCATCTTTGAGCATCCGTTTAACCCTACGACGAACAGTTTCTTCGCTTACACCAACCTTATTAGCAATTTTAGCATTTGGAGAGAGTCCATCCTTTTGCAACATTGTTAAAATCCTGTTATCCAGGTCATCCATATTTTGTCACTTTCTGCAACTCCAATTTAGAAATTACTTAGATTTTTTATTTTACGAATCAATTTTATTGTTGTTTTTTGATAAGATAAAGGCAATGTTGTACATGTTTTTTATAATGTTTGAATAAAATCAGATCTAAACAAATTACGTTGACACATATGATTTCGTTAATTACCATCTAACTAAGCATAAGGAGATCACTTGACTTCAAATTCATCTAACACCGTAGAACAAACCCTTACAAACTATATTGAAAATCTTGAAAGCAGAAAACCTGTTTCAGCAAGAATCAAAAGTTTTTTAGATGAATTTTCTCAAAGATTAGTTTCTCACCCCGATGGAAAATCCAAATTATTCTCAGAAGTTAAGCCCTCAGATATAGACGACTTCTTCGAGAGCGAAATACGTAAGGGTTTATCGAAAGTCTCTGAACAAAAATTGAAGGAAATCCGTTCTTTCTTGCGATTTTCTTACCAAAACGGATTCATATCTGATAACTTGGCTCTACATATTCGAATAAGGCGAAATTCGAAGAATACTTCAACCTCGAAATCATCTTCAAAAATGATGCCTAGTAATCGACTCGAATTAACTGCTGAAGGACATCAAAAGCTAACAGACGAGTTAGCACAGTTAAAATCTGGACGACCAGATAGGGCCGAAGCTATTGCTCATGCAGCCTCAACAGGGGACGTACGTGAAAACGCTCCACTCGAAGCAGCCAGGGAAGCGCAAGGAATGGCCGAACAAAGAATATCTGAATTAGAGCACCATCTTTCTGAAGCAACAATTATTGATGAATCGAAATCCAAGACTAACGTAATCACGATTGGTGCTGAAGTGGAAGTAGAATCTGACAAAAAGTCTGCTGGCAAGCAAAAATACACACTGGTAAGCCAAGCTGAAGCCGACCCTCTAAAAGGTCGTATTTCTATTGTGTCACCCATAGGTAAAGCTTTATTGAACAAATCTAAAGGCGATAAAATATCTGTCCAGACTCCAAGAGGAAAATCCACTTATAAAATTTTAAGAATATCACATTAATTAAGCTCCTTTGATTAATTCAAGCCATTAAGTCTCCATTAAAAAAATATCCGCTTTTATTCCATTCTTCTTAATCTCTCACCTCTCCAAAATTTGCCTCAGGAAACCAGTGTAGTCCAGTGAAAATAATGGTATCCTTCAATCATGGATACAAGTAACTTCTCAGACACCTCACAATTAGTTGATGAACTCCAAAAAAATGTGTTTGGAGAAGTAAAATTTGATGAACTCACCCGTATGCTATACAGCACCGATGCAAGCATTTATCAGATGACTCCCATAGGTGTAGTTATCCCAAAAGATTCGGACGATGTATCAGCTACCATTGAAATAGCAAACAAACATTCAATTCCTCTTTTACCTCGAGGAGGCGGTACTAGTTTAGCAGGACAGACTGTAGGTAACGCAATCGTAATTGATTTCTCAAAATACATGCGCGATATCATTGAAATCAACGCTGAAGAAAAATGGGTTCGCACTCAGCCTGGAATAGTTCTGGATGAATTAAATCGCCAAATAAAACAATCTAACTTAATGTTCACCCCAGATCCTAGCACAAGTAATCGAGGAAACGTTGGCGGTGCCATCGGAAACAACTCTTGCGGAGCACACTCAATCATTTGGGGGAAAACAAGTGATAATATTTTAGATATTCAGACAATTTTATCTAATGGAGACAAAGCAAAATTCGGTCCCATTAGCAAAGAAGAATTTCACAATATCTCTCTTCAAGAATCTTTAGAGGGAAACATTTACAGGACATTAACTACTATTATCAACGATTATAAAGATGAAATAAGTAGTAAGTATCCAAACATTCAAAGACGTGTAGGCGGTTATAACCTAGACCATTTCATTTCTAAAGAATCTATAAATATGGCCGAATTTTTAGTTGGTTCAGAAGGAACTTTAATTACTGCAACTGAAGCCAAACTCAAACTCGTAGATATCCCAAAATACAAAGGACTATCTGTATTACATTTCAACGATTTAATCGAATCTATGGAAGCTACTGTAGACATTTTGGATCTTAATCCTGCCGCCATTGAACATATCGGAAACAGCATCATTAACCAAACAAGACAAAACTTGTCTTATTCTAGAATTTCGAATTTCATTGATGGAAACCCCAATTCACTGCTTGTAGTTGAATTTATAGGAGACACTGAGAAAGAGGTCGTCGATCAACTAAAGAAACTTAAATCCCGCTCCGAACAAAGAAAACTAGGCTACTCAACATTATCTGTCACTTCACCACAAGAACAATCAAAAGTTTGGGCAGTTCGAAAAGCAGGATTAGGCCTATTAATGAGCAAACCAGGTGATTCTAAACCTCTTCCATTTGTTGAAGACACTGCTGTCTCTCCAGAAAAACTTCCTCAATTCATTCAACGTTTTGACCAAATTGTAAAAGAGAACAAAACAGAAGCTGATTACTACGGCCATGCTAGTGTAGGTTGTTTACATATAAGGCCGCTTGTAAATTTGAAAACCGATGCCGGAATTAAACAAATGAAGGATATTTCCGATGCAATTTGTGAATTAGTAATTGAATTTGGCGGTTCTTTAAGTGGAGAACATGGTGATGGACTTGTTAGAAGTCATTTAAATGAAAAGATTTTCGGACCTAAAATATACAAAGCCTTTCGTCAAGTGAAAAATGCATTTGATCCAAAAGGACTTATGAATCCTGGAAAAATAATTGATTCTTCTCCGATGGAAAAGAATCTTAGAATTGACCCCAATTATTCAACTCAAACAATCCCTACTGGTTTTTCCTATAGCAAAGAGGGTGGTTTTGCAAAAGCAATTGAAATGTGTAATGGACAAGGGGCTTGCAGAAAACTAGATGGAACAATGTGTCCCTCATATATGGCGACCAGAGATGAAGAGCACTCAACCCGTGGTAGAGCTACAGCACTTAGATCTGCAATTTCTGGTGATCTACCATTTGAATCCCTGACTAGCGCTAGAATGCATCAGGTTCTGGATTTATGCCTTGAATGCAAGGGTTGCAAGTCTGAATGCCCTTCAAGTGTAGACATGGCAAAATTAAAATATGATTTCTTAAATCTTTACCACAAAAAAAATGGACAAACCTTAAGAAATTTCATTTTTGGGAACATATCACTTCTTAGTAAAATGGGATCTCTCACAGCCCCAATTTCTAATTGGATTTTACAATCACCTTTAATGAAAGAACTATTAGAAAAATATGCAGGAATAGACAAACGAAGAGAGATGCCTATATTTTCAGCAACTCCATTTACTCAATGGTATAAATCCAACAATTCTGTCCTAAATCAACCACTAGGGAAAGTCCTTCTTTTCCCAGATACTTTTACAAATTATAACCATCCAGAGATTGGTAAAGCCGCAGTTAAGTTAATTGAAGCCTTAGGATACGAAGTAGAAATCCCAGACGTGAAATGTTGCGGCAGGCCAATGCTATCGAGCGGAATGATGGACAAAGCTAAAAAACATGCTCAATATAATATTGAATCGCTTTATCCTCATTTATCTCAAGGAAAAAAACTTATAGGACTAGAACCGAGTTGCATTCTTGGATTTCTAGATGATTTCAATGATTTGGTTGACGAACAAACCAGAGAGAAAGGTCTATTAGTTTCTAAAAATACTATGTTGATTGAAGAATTCATTCTATTTGCACTAGAGAATGGATCCACAATCAATTTCAAAAACCCTCCCAAAACGATTGCTTTCCATGGGCACTGTCACCAAAAAGCTATGGTTGGAACAGACCCTGCATTAAAAACACTTCAATTGCTGAAGGGTACTGAAATTTCTGAAATTAATTCGGGATGTTGTGGAATGGCGGGATCATTTGGATTTGAAAAAGAACACTTCGATATTTCAAACCAAATTGGTGAACGAGAACTATTGCCTGCCATTCGGAATTCATCAAAAGAAACGGCGATAATATCTGAAGGCGTATCTTGCAGACAACAAATTTTTAGCGGCACAGGCAAAAATTCTCAGCATTTAGTTGAAATCTTGGCAAATTCCTTATAAATAACGCCACATTTCACAAAATTAATACAAGGAGTTTGTAATGAAAATCGGATTCATTGGAGCTGGTTTCATGGGCCAACACATGATTAGGAATTTAATCAAACATGGCAACAGCTTAACTGTATTTGATATCAATAAGTCCGCATTAAATATAGCTAAAAATGACGGCGCCAAAATAGCCAAAACACCAAAAGAATTAGCCCAAAAAAATGAAGTGATTTTCACATCACTGCCGACGCCACAAATTTTAGATGAAGTAACCTTTGGAGAAGCCGGAATTCTTGAAGGCATCAAACCAGGAACAGTATTTTTCGACCTGAGTACAACATCACTAAAAATGGTCCACAAAATCGGTGGATTTGCAAATTCTCGAAATTTTCATTTTCTTGACGCTCCAGTCAGTGGAGGCGTTAAAGGTGCAGAAGATGCTTCTCTTTGCATCATGGCAAGCGGCGAATTCCAAGTTTTCAAAAAATACGAATCACTCCTATCATTTATAGGGACACAAACAATGTATTGTGGGGAATTGGGATCCGGCACAATATGTAAAATTACAAATAACTTAATTGGATTAAGCCTTCATGTTTTATTAGGTGAAGCCTACTCAATGGGAGTGACAGCAGGAGTTTCACCCGAAACCCTATATGAAGCAATTTCTATCAGCACTGGAGATTCCAAGCAAATGCATACTTTTCCAAAAACATTGTTCAAAGGAGATTTTGCTCCAGGATTCCAACTAGATCTGGCTGCAAAAGATATTGGACTAGCTACTGAACTTGGAAAATCAAAAAATATACCTATGGACCTTTCTAACTTGGTTCAGCAAAAATATATCGAGGCACAAAATAAAGGTTTTGGATCAGAATCTGCTACTGCAGTAATCAAGATTCAAGAAGAAAAATCTAAAATTAATATTCGTAACAAAATTTAGTTATGGAATCCGAAAATATCTCCAAAACAATCTTAGATAATGGCCTTACAATTCTCACTTCAAACATGCCAACATCCAAATCAGTCTCTATTTGTCTATTCGCAAAAGTTGGTTCCAGATATGAAAACACAGAAAATTCTGGTATTTCACACTTTGTTGAGCATATGTTGTTTAAAGGCACGCATAAAAGACCTAAGCCCTATCAAATTGCTTCTGAAATAGAAAATAGCGGAGGATTAATTGATGCATCAACTGAATCAGAATACACATCAATTATAATACGTATCAAGAGATCTGAAATTAAAAACTCAATTGGTGTTTTGTTTGACATGATCTTAAATCCTCTTTTTGATCCTAACGCAATTCAAACTGAACGCATGGTAATAATGGAAGAACTTAACATGATTACAGATTCTCCATCTTCATTAGCAGACATGCATTTAACAAATCTATTATGGGAAAATCATCCCTTAGGAATGGAGATAGCAGGCACTAAAAAAACCGTTGCTTCAATAGACAGAGCCATTTTATCTAAACACCTATCTTCGTTCTATATCCCTAATGGAATAATTTTAAGTTTTGCCGGAAATATCAATCACACAGAAATAACAAATCACATTGACCATTTTTCAAAAAACTGGAGCAAATCTAAACCTCAAACATATCCAAAATTCAATCACGTTCCGCAAAGTCCAAAAATTAAAATCGAATATCGTAATACCGAACAATCTAATCTTACATTGGGTTTCTGTCATCCTCTATTTAGGACTTCTGATAAATTCTATCAAGAAATCATAAACACAATTCTTGGAGGATCGATGAGCAGTAAATTATTTATTAACATCAGGGAGTTAAGTGGATTTGCTTATGACATTCATAGCGATTTAATAAGTTTCACTGACACAGGGGCTCTAGTAATCTCAGCGGGGATTAATCCTAAAAACCTATACAGTGTCATAGGTCAAATATTGTCTCAAATCGCTACTTTATCTTATACCATTGAAGAAAAAGACATATGGAATGCAAAACAATTACTTACAGGAAGATTATTACTTGATTCAGAAAACACAAACTCAGTTGCATATAAAATTGGACAAGATTATTTATTCTTCAACAAGTCAGACACACTACAAGAAACAATTTCCAAAATCAACAATGTTCAATTAAATGATTTACTGCAATTTTGCGATGATGTTTTTAAAAATTCTAACATCAGTATGGCCGTTGTAGGTCCAAATCGTGGATCTACAAAAATGTCTCGTATTATACAAAATTTTTCTCGTGAGAATTCTAACTTTTTGATGTAGTATGATATGCTTAAACCAAGTTTAAGCCTTCCAGAGATTCGGAGAGATAGTATGAAGGACGTTTTTGACGAAGCAACAAACTTACTTAAGGATGGAAGTCCTTTGGTTTTAGCTACTGTAATTGATACTAAGGGATCTACTCCTCAAAAATCTGGCGCAAAATTATTAGTCAGGGAAGATGGATCTGGTGTGGGGACTCTCGGGGGAGGATGTGTGGAAGGAGATATCTGGTTCGCAGCTAAAGAATTAATGCAAAGTAAAGGCGGTCCTCAATATCGCGATTATGAATTAAATGAAGAACTTGCAGCCGAAGACGGATTAGTTTGCGGCGGAACCATGTATTTTTTAATTGATCCAGTTTACGAACCCGATCAATTTTTGAATTTTTCTGAACAAATTTCAAAAGCTTATCAAGGAAATGGCTCAGTTGCTTTAGCAACAATCATCAAAAATGGTTCAAATACCAATTTAAAAATCGGATCAAAAATGATGATCAATCATTTAAATGAGATCACAGGATCTCTGGGAAATAAAAAACTTGAGGATGATGCTTGTAGAATCGCAAAAACACTAATGATTCACGGTGGTAATCAATATTTAAAGACTGAAGATGGATCCGAGTGCTTCATTGAAGCCTTCACTACTCCTCCTCAACTAGTTCTATGCGGTGGAGGACATGTCTCAAAGGCAATAGCATCATTAGCAAAACCACTAGGTTTCCAATTGTTTATCACTGACGACAGACTTGAATTTTCCAATTCTGACCGATTCCCAGATGCCGACTTACTTGTAAATAAAAAACCTGAAGAAGCATTAAAAGAATTACCTATTAACCCTAACACATTTATCATAATTGCAACTCGTGGTCACAGATACGACAATGTTGCATTGGAAGCTGCTGCTCGTACATCTGCATCATTCGTTGGATTACTTGGGAGTAAAAGGAAAACTATTTTAATTTATGAAGATCTATTACGTGACGGAATCCCAATAGAAAGAGTTCGTGAAATTCGTTCTCCTTTAGGACTTTCAATAAATGCTAGAACTCCAGAAGAAATTGCTATAAGTATCATTTCTGAAATCCTAATGTTTCGTCTAGGAGGAGATGGATCGTCAATGAAACTGGAAGATTGGCGAATAGATCGTATCAATAATAAAATTCAATCTGAAACTCCTGAAACTTCACTAACTGATTAAATGACTCCTTACATATCTGCACTTTTATTAGCCGCAGGAACTTCTTCACGAATGGGGATTCCAAAACCACTATTACAATGGCGAGGCAATAATCTTGTAAATTATCAAATCGAATCTTTAGTCGATGGTGGCGCTGATGAAGTGATTCTTGTATTAGGGCACGAACATAAAACTGTATCAAAAACCATAGCTCCTAATAACCACAATCGATTAAAAATAGCGATAAATTCCGCCTATAAAACCGGGAAAACCACCAGTATCAAATCAGGACTAAAACTCGTAGCAAAAGAAACCACTGATATAATTTTTTTAGCAATTGACCAACCACGATCTCCAGAAACTATTTCAAGAGTTTTAAATTCACATATTTCTAAAAGCCCCCTAATCACATCTCCAAAGTACAATGCTCACGGAGGACATCCATTAATATTTTCCAGTTCACTTAAAACTGAATTGGAAAATATAGATGAACAAACTGAAGGTATAAGAAAAGTACTTCAATTACACGATTCAGAAATAAATTCTATCAACATTAACGATCCATCTCTCAGAGTAGACTTCAATACGCCCGAAGAATATCAATCTGCCGTTTTAGCAGATCATTTTTTTACAAATTAGATCATAAAGATACTTTTGAATGAACTCCAATTATGACACCTCATTACTCAAAAAAGTTTCCAGGTCTTTCTACTTAACAATTCGTATTCTCCCAAGAACAGTACGCTATCCAATTTCTATAGCCTATATGCTTGGTAGAACCGCCGATACAATCACTGATACAAACATTATCGAAAATTCTAATAAACTTGAATTAATTAATTCATTACACAAAATAATCTCAACGAAAAATCCTGCTGGCTTCAACATTTTTCACGAAAAAATAATAAATTTTCAAAACGAATTATCTAATGAAAAAATCTTGTTAAATTCTATCCCTCAACAAATACAATTTCTATCATCATTACCCTCATTCGAACAAACTCAAATTATTCGGGTAATGAACAATTTAATAGAGGGAATGAAAATGGACCTTTCAATCTTCAATTCAACTAATGACGAAAAAATCCAATCACTTTATACTTCAAAGCAATTAGAAGACTATATATTTTTTGTGGCAGGTTCAGTTGGTGAATTTTGGACAAAAATTATCAACAAAAACACAAACGCAATTAATGACTATGAAATCGACAAAATGGTTGAATTAGGGATAGATTTCGGGAAATCTCTTCAATTAACAAACATTATCCGTGACACAGCAGATGATTTAAGAAATGGAAGATGCTACATCCCATTCACTACTCTAAAAAACTACAAACTCAACACATCAGATTTGTTATCTAATTCAAAGAGATCCCAAACAGAAAACCTACTACAACACCTTATAAAATACACCTTGAAATATTTCATTTCGTCAGAAAAATACATAAGGATGCTTCCAAAAAACCATCTACGATTAAGGTTGTCTATACTAATACCCGCAGCAATAGGACTTCAAACACTTGAGCTACTTCTAAAGGAAAAAAACTGGTTAGATACTAAAACAACAAAAAAAATCTCGCGCTTTCAAACCTATACTCTCATAATCAAATGTTTGTTTTGCGTACTATCAAATCAAGCAATTTATTTTTGGATGAGAACAAAAATTAAACGAATTAAAATGAAATGTTGAAATAACCAAACGGTAAATGAGGTTATAAATTCTTATACCTACTAGGATCGGGCATATAAATAGAATCTTCAGGCAAATTTGATACATACTGTTTAATTTCTGAATCTCTATTTTCGGAATTACCCGAAAACCTTCCCCCAAGGAACTTAACAAAAACAGCTGCGAGAATACCCACAGGTATAGCAAATAAAAATTTTCGTTTAGAACTATTTAATGTAGATTCTTTAGACAAATTACTCACCCAAAATATTAACTATGAAAATTATATACAGCCGAAATCGCTATTGCAACTTAGAAATGCCTCCAGTAATCATTCTTTAGGTGAAAGATCTACTATATTATTAGATTCCTCTTTAGAAAAAACCAATGTGTCATGATCGATATTAATAAAAATTGTTTCGCCTTCAACAATTTCACCTGCCAATACTCGCTTTGCAAGCTCACTTTCCAGTTCCTTTTGAATAGCTCTCCTAAGAGGTCTTGCACCAAAATTCGAATCATACCAATTGTCAACGATAAATGATTTAGCACTGTCAGAAATTGAGATTTGAATCGACTTTGAATTCAATCTTTCTTGAACCTCCGAAATCATCAAATCCAAGATTTGATATATTTGTTCCTGTTCCAAAGAGTCAAAGATTACAATCTCATCAATCCTATTGATAAATTCAACACGAAAACTCTTTTTGATCGCGTCTTCAATAGATGATCTTAACTTTGCATCACCAATATCTTTCCCTTTCAGAAAACCCATTGGTTCTTCAGAACCACTAGAGTTGCCTAAATTACTAGTCATAATAACCACAGTATTACGGAAATCAACTGTTCGCCCTTGTCCATCTGTAAGTCGGCCATCATCCATCAATTGAAGCAAAATATCAAAAACTGCTGGATGTGCTTTCTCAATTTCATCAAACAATATTACTTGAAATGGCCTCCTGCGAATCAGTTCGGTCAATTGACCGCCTTCCTCAAAACCAATATATCCTGGAGGAGCTCCAATCAATCTAGAAACACTGTGTTGTTCCATATATTCAGACATATCTATTCTTACTAGATTCTCAGGACTATCAAACAAAAACTCTGCAAGTGCTCTTGCAAGAGCAGTCTTTCCTACACCAGTAGGTCCTAAAAATAAGAAATTTCCAATTGGCCTAGCAGGGTCTTTCAAATCAGCTCTTGCTCTTCGAATCGCATCTGAAACAGACGAAATTGCGGTGTCTTGACCCACAATTCGATTATGAAGTCTATCTTCCATATTAATTAATTTCTCTGCTTCCGTCTCCAACAACCTATGAACCGGTACCCCAGTCCACGCCGAAACTAATCGGCCAATATCCTCAGCAGTAACATTCATCTCAGAAGATTTTTCATCTTGATCAATGGGAATCAACTTTTCTTGAGCTTCTTCAATTTTTAGCTTTTCTGACTTTATTCTAGCCGCAGTCTCATAATCACCTTTTTGAGCTGCCGTCTCTTCATCATGATTTAACCTTTGAATAGTTTCTTTAAATTGGACAATTTCCCTTGATGGCATTTCCGTCCTGATTCGTACTCCACTAGCCGCTTCATCGATCAAATCCACCGCTTTATCAGGCAACAACCTTTCAGAAATATAACGCTGAGACAAACTTACCGCTGATTCCAATGCATTATCTGTAATTTTAACTCCATGATGAGTTTCATACTTTGGTCTCAAAATTTTTAGCATATCTATAGCATCATTTGTTTTTGGTTCGTCAACTCGAATAGGTTGAAATCTTCTCTCCAAAGCCGCATCTTTTTCAATATACCGGCGATATTCATCTTCAGTTGTAGCACCAATTGTTTGCAATTCGCCTCTGGCCAATGCTGGCTTCATCATATTGCCCGCATCAATTGCCCCTTCCGATGCTCCTGCGCCAACAACTGTGTGGATCTCATCAATCAACAAAATTACTCCACCATTAGAATCCTTAACCTCATCCATAACTGACTTAAGTCTTTCTTCAAATTCCCCTCGAAACTTCGAACCAGCCAGCATCGCCCCAATATCTAATGCCATTACTCTCTTATTCTTTAATGCTTCTGGAACAGCACCCTGAGATACAGCTTGAGCTAAACCCTCAGCAATAGCAGTCTTGCCTACACCTGCCCCACCAATTAACACAGGATTGTTCTTAGTCCTACGCAAGAGTGTCTGAATCACCCTGGCAACTTCATTATCTCTTCCTACAATAGGATCAAGTTTGCCCTTTTTGGCTTGTTCTGTTAAATCAATCGAATATTTTTCTAATGTTCCATATTTACTTTCAGCCTTTGCATCCATGACCCTGTGTCCACCACGAATCTTCTTAAGAACCTGATATACATCTTCAGGATCAATATTCATTTCCAAAAATATTTCTGCTATAGGACCATTTTGTCTTCTAGCTAATGCCAAGAAAAGATGTTCTGTACTAATCAATTCGTCTTGCATATGTCTTGCTTCAACTGCTGCATCTTGAAGCAATGATTTTACTCCAGGGGTAATATACAGTTGGTCGCCAACATATCCCGAAACATGCGATGTCAGTAATCGTCTTTCTACCAAACTTTTTAATTTTAAAATATCTAGTTTTAATTCAGATATTACAGACTTAGATATCCCATCAGCCTGTTGCAACAATGCTGTTAATACATGCAAATCAGACCATTGAGTATGACGCAATTCCCTTGCGAGCTCTTGAGACTGAGTAATCACAGATTGAGCCATCTCTGTATAATGTTCTCTACGGCCTACCATAAAAATCTCCACAAATACATAAATTTTATCTGATTATAATGAAGTATAGCAGCTGCCTTGATACAAGTCAACTCAACTTATATGACAAGAATGACTGATTTGACTTTCCACATAGCAATTGGAAAAATTTATATTATTATAGAGTGCGCTTTTGATAATTGACCTACATACTCATACAACACCAGATTCTGATGATAGTACTCTATCCATTGATGAATTAATTGAAGTATCAAAAAAATCTGGCCTAGATGGTATATGCATCACCAACCACGATAGGTTTCTATCAATCAAAGAATCCATATCACTTTCAGAAACCTATAATTTCTTAGTTATCCCAGGGGTAGAAATTACCACTGATGAAGGTCACTTAATTACATTTGGATTGCAAACATATATCTTTGGAATGCACCGTGCTTCCTTTGTAAATTCATTAGTAAAGAAATCCAACGGTGCGATGATTTTAGCGCACCCATACAGAAGAATATTTAATGAAGACCAGAACAAAAACACTTTAGAGTATGAAGAAACGATTTCTAGAGCCCTAACCAATCCCACACTTTCTATGGTTGACTCAATTGACACGCTTAATGGTAGAGGAAATTACCACCAAAACGAATTCTCCAAAGAGATTGCATTAAGATCTCAAATTCCAGGATCTGGTGCTAGCGATGCTCATTCCGTAGCTGATATTGGGACATGTGCGACTGAATTCATAGACGAAATCAAAAACATTCAGGAACTCATCACCGCTTTAAAAAGAGGACGATTCCATCCAATCAAACTACGAAACGATTAACAATTCCCAAACTTTGAATTATTCCTCATTTACTTTAGTGCACAAATCAACAATCAATAAATCTAAAATCATTGAAGAGGGCGTCGAAACTGATTTTAATGCATAATCAGCCTCTAGTAATAATTTATGCATAGAAATAAGACTTAACATTCCTATAGATTTTTCATATTGAAAAATCTTTTTCATCACAAATCCAGGCACATTAAGACGCTTTCCAATATCAGCACCTGAAACTCCACGTAATCGAAAATCTTTACAAAGCATCAAAAACCTCAGCTGCCTGACAATCATTAAAATTACAGACTGAGGTGTATTTCCATCATCTAGGACTCGCTGAATTAGATTAAATGCTCTATCTGGATTACCATCAAAAATCGAATCAACAGCGGCAAAAATACTCGCCTCTCGGACTACTGCAACAGTTTCTTTAACATCAGCAAGCGCAATTTTACCGTCACTTGAGTACAAGCTGAGCTTAGTTAGTTCTTGATCAATATTTCTTTTGTTATTCCCAATAGATTCAACCAATGCAGAAACGGCAGCCTGATCAATTGAAATCCCAATCTTTCTAGCTTGATTCTGTATCCACATAGGCATTTCATACATTTTTGGCAACTGGATTTGTAAAAACTGTGAATGTGTTTTGAGATAACTTGAAAGACCACGTATTTTAGGCAAATTATCATCTATCATCACTAAATGAGTAGTATCTGGCACAGAATCCAGGAATTCCTTAACTACAGATAAATCACTTTTGTCAGAATTAGATTTGGTTGACGACTGTGATGTCCCGAAAATAACCGAGGCAAAATCATTAACTATCACCAATCTCAGATTAGACATGAAGGGAATTGTGTTGCAATGTGAAATCAAATCTTGGAAATTAATTGTAGCACCATCCAAAATTATAGTATTAATATCCTTCAATTCTTCGGGCAGAACCGTTTGTTTAATTTCCGAACAAATCGATTCAATCTCAAAATCATCATTTCCTATTAATACTGTAAGCATCTCAACCTCTGAATCAACATCCACAACCAAAAAATTTCAAATATAAATGTAACACTTTTTAAAATTTTTATACCTATGAACAAATAAAACCTGGATCAATTTCAACTCCAAGCCCAGGTGAATCAGGCACCTGAATATATCCTTCTTTAACTATAGGAGGATCTTGAAGAACTGACATCTGGTGTTCATACGAACCAATGGGGGGGTCATTCAATAATTCCAAATAAGGTGCATGGTCCCAAGCAGCCACAAGATGCATATGTGCTATTAAGCCTAGTTCACCGCCTCCGTGGTGAGGCACAATCCTTTTGGAAAATTTTCTAGCTAATTCTCCTAAATTCAGAAGCTCAGTCACGCCATCCATTACCAAACTTTCTGGTTGAATTACATCATATATATTTTTTTCCAACATGTGATTGAAATATTTAATTTCCCTATTGTTCTCACCACCTGCTAAAGAAATTGTAGTGAGTGATCCCAACCTAGACAAACCTTCATAATCAAATCTTTTCAAAGGTTCCTCTAGCCAATAAACATTTAGGTTTTCAAGCTCTTTGGCAGTATCTAAAGCCCTTTGAAAATCCCATTGCACCCCGAATGGCCTTTCCTCAATTGATTCGGCTTGATTCGCATCAACCATAATTTTCAAAGAATCACCTACTGCTTCACGAACCATATCAACGGTTCTAATATCTTTCGCAATCGTCTCGTGATGAATACGAAGTTTGATTGCCTTCCATCCCTCTTCTTTTAAAGTTGTAGCAAGTGCGGCTCTCTCTTCTGGCTCGGACAAAACCACAAAACTTGAATATGGAACAATCTGCCTATTTGACCCGCCCCACAATTGATAAAGCGGCTTAGACAAAGATTTTCCAATAATATCCCACAAAGCTATATCTAGACCTGCATTGCCATTATAAGGAGGAGCGAAAATATTCGAACGCAATTCACTATTTATCTCAAAAACACTAAAAGGACTCCGTCCCACTACAAGATTTTTTACTTGAGCAAGAAAACTCTGGTCAATTGAAGGTCCGATTCCTATCAACCCTTCATTAGTATGAACTTGAGTGAATGCTCCGCCCCCTCTACGGAAAGTTTTAGCCCCCCCAGGAAACCAAGCAGGCTCTAAGATCCCAATAATTTCTCCTTCTTTTAAAGGAATAATTTTTACATCCGTAATAACAATGTTAGATGGAGTTTTAAATTCAAACATTTGATAATCCTAGATATGCTAGATACTTAATTTGAAGCATTGCTATACTTATAAAAGAGGAATCGATTCGAGATAGGAGATAGCTTGTTAAAATATACACTACTATACAGTGTTTTTAGACATGTTTTCAGATTAATATGGCGTATATTAATGGATAGTAGAGTGCCAATTCGAACCAAATTAATCGTTCCCATTACTTTAATATATATTATTTCGCCTTTTGACATTATTGCCGACTTCATTCCTATAGCAGGACAACTTGATGATATTTTATCTTTAATCATTGGTGTTTCACTTCTTCTGATTTTTTCCCCTTCGAATGTCGTATTCGAACATTTAGATAATTTAACCAGTCAAAAATTCTCAAAATCTCAAAATAAGGATACAATTATCGAAGGAACATCTAAGATTATTGAAGAAGATGAAGGAAAAAATTGGAAATAGCAATTATCGGACTAAGCCAAAGTGGAAAAACCACTGTGTTTAACGCAGTAACTAAAGGAAAAGCTGAGGTAGCATCGTTTGGTGGCAGATCCAACAAACCTAACATCGGAACTGCAAAAGTACCTGACAGCAGATTTGTTCAGCTCAACAAAATTTTTAAACCTCAGAAAACTACTCCTGCGGAAATCCGTTTCATCGACATACCCTCTGCTCCAGAAGGTCTGGGAGAATCAAACGGCATTTCAGGAGAATATCTCAATCTATTACAAAGATCTGATGCTCTTGCCTTAATAATTCGAGCATTCCAAAATTCGTCAGTACCACACCCATCAGGGAAAACTAATCCACAAGGCGATCTCGAAACCATGCTATATGAGTTGTCATTTGCGGATATAGAAATACTAGAACGTCGACTGGAAAAACTAAACACTCAACTAAAATCCCCTAAATCAGACATGAAACAATTATTACTGAATGAAAAATCAATATTAGAGCAAATTAAATCTCAATTAGAGAATGGAATTCATGTCAGAGAGCAAAACTTAACACCCGAGCAACAACAATCAATAAAAAATTTTGCTCTACTAACTAATAAACCTCTGATGGTAGTAATCAATATCAATGAAGAACAATCTGAAAACACTTCCCAAACATTTCAAGAAATTAACGATTTAATTTCAAAACCATTAACAAAAGCAACCGCATTAGCTGCCCAACTGGAAATGGAATTAACAGAAATGGAACCAGAAGATGAAAGAGCTTTTAGAGAATCTCTTTCTTTAAATGAATCTGGTTTGGATCAAATGGTTAGATTGACATATGATCTATTAAACTTAATAACTTTTTTCACAGTCGGAGAAGATGAAAACCGAGCATGGCCTATACAAACAGGAACAGTGGCGGTTAATGCTGCAGGAGAAATTCATTCCGATATTCAAAAGGGATTTATCAGAGGTGAAGTAATTGCATTTAACGACTTAGTCGAATGCAATGGAATGACAGACGCAAAAACCAAAGGATTAATCCGTCAAGAAGGAAGATCTTACGAAATGAAAGACGGCGACATTATGCACGTTCTATTCAATGTGTAACTAGATGATCGAGTCTATTAAAGAGGATTTATCTTTATATCTTCATGTACCATTCTGCCACACAAAATGTCCTTATTGCGACTTCAACACATATGAAAAAATTGAACAATTAATTCCTAAGTATATTGAATCAATCATCAATGATATTGAATTCTGGGGGACAACTCTAAATCACCCAATAACAAAAACCATTTTCCTGGGAGGAGGAACACCCTCATATCTTTCAACATCTAATCTTACAAAAGTAATTCAGTCAATTAAAACAAATTTTCACATTTCGGAAAATGCTGAAATTACGATCGAATGTAATCCAGGAGACTTAAATCACCAAAAACTCGAAAATTATCTTCAAATAGGAATTAACAGATTGAGTATCGGTGTCCAATCGTTTGATGATGCACTCTTAACAAAAATTGGTAGAAGGCATAATTCTAAAGATGCAATTTCTTCGTACAATCAGGCAATTGAATCAGGATTTTCTAATGTCAGCATAGATTTAATGTTTGGACTTCCAGGACAAACCAAAGAAAATTGGATCAATACCATGTATCAAGCATTGGAATTAAACCCAAAACATATATCTCTATATTGCCTAACTCTAGAATCCGGAACTCCAATGGAAGCATGGGAACGAAACGGCAAAATTCAAGTTCCAGACAACGATATTACTGCAGACATGTACTCAGAAACACAAAAACTAATGCTGCAAGCAAATTACAAACATTACGAAATATCCAATTGGTGTAAGGAAGGATATGAAAGCATTCACAATTTAACTTATTGGAAAAATAAGCCATACATTGGAATCGGCCCCGGTGCACATTCTTATCTACACCCACTAAGATTTTGGGCACTTAAATCTCCTAGAGAATACATAAAGAAGACATCCTTTCTAGCAGAAAATTCCATTTCAAAAAACTTTTTTTCTCAGAGTTTCAATTCTAAAAAACTAAAGGATTCTACAACCATCGAAGACATTGAATATATTTCTAATAATACGGAAATAATTGATACTGTTATGATGGGTATTAGATTAAATTCAGGATTGAATCTTTCAAAATTCAAAACCCGCTTTGGTATTTCTTTCACTGAATTATTCGGAGATATCACAACTGAATTAATCAATTTGGGACTACTTACTTTGGATGATTTTAATCTGAAACTCACTGACCAAGGTCGGATGTTATGTTCTCAGGTCACAAGTAAATTATTTGAAACACTCTCAAATGAGAGAACCCAAAAATAAAATTAATTTCAATCATTTCATTTCTACCTATTGCGAATTATTTCCAACTCCAATAGACTTGCTATAGAAATAATTGATTTAATGGGGTAGTTAGCCATGAAGGTAGTTTTTCTCGAGGACGTATACGGAGTCGCAAAAGGTGGCGATGTCAAAGAAGTCAAAAATGGATTTGCACGAAATTTTTTGATCCCCAAGAACCTTGCAGTACCTGCATCTCATGATGCATTATTAAGAGTCAAAAGCTTGGTCGAAAAAGCAGATACTGAGCGCGTGAAAATTATGAGTGACATGCAGGAATTAGCTGATGCTATCAATGGTTCAGAAATTTCGATCGAAATGCGTTCAGGAGCCAACGGCAGATTATATGGATCAGTAAATACAGGTTTGATAGCCACTGAATTGTCCAAAATATCCAATCGTGAAATTGACCGAAAATTCATCAATATTAATGATCCAATCAGAGAGTTAGGCGAGTTTGAAATTGGAGTTCGATTACATCCGGAAATTAATGCTTCTATTAAAGTATCCGTTATTTCAGACGATGCTTCTGAAGAGCCGGAAGAAACTCCCATAGACAACTCTAATGAATTAGATTCTGATTCTTCAGAAGATCCTTCGGACGAACTAGATGAAACTCTCGTCGACAACTCTAATGAATTAAATGCTGATTCTTCATCTGTTGAAGAAAAAGATCAAACAGAACCTGCCTAATTTCATTAAAGTTCAAGCATTCCCACATAGATAATAAAAACAAATTACATCCAAGCCGAAGGTCCCAAGTTGTATACAGACCAATTACCACCAAGCGACATTGAAGCCGAAGAAGCCGTCATAGGGTCCATTCTGATTGATGGGGATTCAATTAATAGGGTCGCGGAAAAACTTCAGCCAGAAGACTTTTTCAGCGAACGTAACAGGCTTTGCTATAAAGCCTGCCTTTCTATCATGGAAAGAGGCGATGCTATCAACCAAATTACTGTCGCTAATGAATTGCAACTCACAAATGACCTCGAAGCAATTTCTGGTACTTCATATTTAAGTCAATTAGTACTAAGTACTCCTACTTCAATACATATCGAACATTACTGTGATTTAGTTTTCCGTGCATCAATAATGAGGCGTCTTATTGAAGCAGGATCTGATATTGTTTCAATGGGGTATAAAGGAACTCCAAATGTTGATACAACCCTAACTGATGCAGAGGAGCTATTATTCCAAATTAGATCTGGAGAGCAACGCGGTGATTTCACTCATATTCGATCTCTCCTTGATGAATATATGGGTGACAGGAATTCTGAACACGAAAACCAACTCCATTCAATAACTAGAGTACATACAGGATTCGAAGATTTAGATGCCATTTTAGGCAATGGAATGCAAAGATCCGATTTATTCATTTTAGCAGCAAGGCCTAGTCTTGGGAAAAGTACTCTCGCTTTCAACATCGCACGTAACGCTGCTTCAGATGGAGCATGTGTTGGAATAATAAGTTTAGAGATGAGCAAGGAACAAATAGCTGTTCGATTACTTTCTAGTGAGGCCAAGGTCAACAGTAAAAATTTAGACATAAGACTACTTAGCGATCGAGATGAAGCCCGTCTAATGGATGCTATGGGAGTTTTGTCAGATCTTCCAATTTATGTTGACGATGCACCTATTCAGACAATAATGGATATCAGAGCCAGGGCCAAGAGACTCAAAATGGAATACAATTTAGATTTCCTAGTAATAGACTACCTACAACTGATTTCGGGGACTGGTAGATCAGACAACCGCGTTCAAGAAATGGGAGAAATTTCTCGCTCACTTAAAGCATTAGCACGTGATCTTAATATTCCAATTTTAGCTTGTTCGCAGTTAAATCGTGCGATAGAACAAAGACCCAACCACAGACCACAACTATCTGATTTAAGAGAAAGCGGAAGTATAGAGCAAGATGCTGACATCGTCGCATTTATTTACAGAGAAGACGTCTATACAAATGAAGACGAATGGCAAAGAAAATTTCCAACTCAGGAATATCCAAAAGACATCGCGGAAATAATTATTGCAAAGCACAGGAATGGTCCAACCGACACAATAAACCTACATTTCCAAAGGAATTGGGTTAAATTCGAAAGCTTAACTGCCAATACTGGTTTTCCTGCACAGCAAACGAGCAATATATGATGGCAACAAATACAGCTACACAAAATATAATTCAGATAGAAAGTAGTACTATTGACAAACTTGTCCAGAATATCGCTTCAGGACTTCATTTAAAATGTATACTTAGAATCATCTTTTTGTTCAGCCTAGAACCCAATAATAATTCCAATCTAACCACATATAATTTGAACAGTGATCCTGTAATCAGATCTCTTATTGATAACAACAATTTTAGTGAAACATTAGAAGAGATTTTAAAAAGCGCTGAAAAGAACAATATCATAACAACTACAAACATGGATCCCTCAAACAAACACTTCTCTCTATCCTCATCAATCACATTAAATATAGAAGAAACAATCCCTATTGATTCTTTATCAGAAAATAACGTAAAAGAAAACATTTTTGAGATATTTGAAAAGAATATATCTCCCTTAACCCCAATAATCGCCGAAGAATTAAAAAAAGCCAAATCTGAATACTCAGAAGAAATGATTAAAAAAGCCATAATTGAATCTGCCAAAAATAACGCTAGAAGCTGGAGATATATTTCTCGCATTCTTGAAAGATGGGAAGAGGAAGGTCAAAAGGATGGAAGAACTCAAAGATATCCTGCAAGAACTAAACGTTACTGACCCAGAAAAAAATCTGGGCGCAATTCCTACTGACAACACAAATATACGCTGCCAGATATGCAGTGATAAAGGTTGGTTTACTCCAAGAGTGCAGCACGGAGATCCAAATTTCGGCAAAGCAACTACTTGTAAATGCCAGTTGGAAAGAATTGAATCAGACAGGTTCATGAGGCTGCAAAAATACAGTAACATAGGACAACTAACGCGGTTCACATTCAACACATTAAATCAAAATGGTTTATCGTTAGATTTTGAAAACCAGCAAATGTTTAACATTGCCTATAAAGCAGCTTTAACATACTCAGAAAATCCAACAGGCATGCTGACCTTTACTGGTCCTAATGGATCTGGGAAAACTCATCTGGCTGCATCAATTGCAAATCAATTTATTTCTAACGGAAAATTATGTTTTTTTATAAATGTCCCAGATCTACTAGACCATCTACGTTCAAGCTTCGCACCAGAATCAGATGTCAATTATTCTGATTTGTTTGAACAAGTAAAAAATTCCCCTTTACTTATTCTTGATGACCTCAAATATGAATCTAGTCCTTGGGCTAATGAAAAATTACGCCAATTAATCAACTTTAGATATAGCTCTAATTTGCCGACCGTTTTTACTTCTGTAAACGAACAAGATTCTTTGGATCCCTATATTCAAACACGGATAGGTAATTATGAACAAAACCATGTTTATAAAATTCAAGATTCAACCAATCCTCAAACCAGTAACCTTGGTAAAGTACCTCACTCAATGCTTCAACGAATGACTTTCAATTCATTCAACCACAAAGGTAATAATTCTACTTCTTCACAACAATCTAGTTTGGAATCAGCAAAATTTGCGGCTGAAAACTATTCTTCCGACCCTGAAGGATGGTTAACTTTCTTTGGCAATACAGGTGTTGGAAAAACACATTTGGCAATTGCGATTGCCGAAACCCAAATCTCATATAACAAGCCTGTTTTCTTTGCAATAGTACCTGAATTAATGGATCATCTAAGACAAACATACAATCCTAGTACTACCCAAACTCATGATGCTTTATTTAAAGAAATCAAAGAAACCCCACTTTTAATTTTAGACGACCTTGGGCAAGAACGAAGTAGTCCTTGGGCAGATGAAAAGTTATATCAAATTATCGTCCATCGGCACAACTGGAGAATTCCAACAGTTATTACTTCAATGAATGACTTTACAGTAGAAACTGGACCTATTGGTTCGAGAATCCAAGATCCATCAATAGGGCAATTAGTTCGAATTGATGCACCTGATTTTAGAAGGAAATCCAGGAGAAAATATTCCTAATGGACTTTCTCTATTCATGTGCTTTTTGTAACATCGCTGCAAAAAAATTATCTGCCAAAATACATTTTGAAGATAATGAAATTATAGTGTTTGAAAATGCGTTAATGGGAAAATGGGCTCCGATGATGTTATTACTGATTCCTAGAAACCATATGGAACAAAAAGATCTATGGCAAAGCAACCGTCTATGGAATAAATTATCAAAAATTGCAACCGAATTGGGTGAAAAATACTGTCCTAAAGGATTCAGGTTGGTTTCAAACTTTGGAACTGAAGGACTTCAAACTCAACCTCATGCACACTTACACATGATTGGACGGAAGCATTTAGGTCCTTATGTTGACCGAAACAGTACAAGAAACTGGGAAGACTGGATAGAGTAAAAGAGCCCTCGCTAAGCGAAGGCTCATAAATAAGGAATCCATCCAATGTGACCAATCCACTGGATATCATCATCTTACAGTGGTTTCCATCATTTGCAAACCACAATTCACCAGAATTTACTTAAAACTAGCAATTTAATAAGGAAATCCCCTAATACATGGTAGCGCATACGGGATTCGAACCCGTGGTCTCCGCCTTGAGAGGGCGGTGTCCTCGGCCGCTAGACGAATGCGCCACTAAAAACGATTGGCTGGGGATCGAGGATTCGAACCTCGGCCTACTGATCCAGAGTCAGCTGTCCTACCACTAGACTAATCCCCACCAAAAAAAAGATTATAGCATGCAAGCATAAGTTATAAAAAGCAATTCAATACTCAAACCATTAAGGTAATGATCTCAATAAATTTGCCATTTCAATTGCAGTTACACCGCAATTATAACCTGAGTTACCATTCTTACCCCCAGCTCTATTAATTGCTTGCTCAACAGTATCGGTAGTTAATACTCCAAAGATCACAGGAATACCTGTGTCAACAGAAATATTTGATGCTACGGCCGCCGCTTGAGAAGCAACATGCTCATAATGATCAGTCTCGCCTCTAATCACAGCCCCAAGGCATATAACTGAATCAAATTTACCAGACACTGCAAGTTTTTTGGCAGCAACTCCCAATTCCATAGATCCTGGAACATCAACAATAATCAAATGATCTTCTGGTACTCCGTGCTTTGACAATGCAGCTTTAGCACCATTTAACAACCTCAAAGTCACAAACTCATTGAATCTAGAGACCACAATTGCGATATTTAAATCTTCACCAGACAAATTTCCTTTATAGTTATGAGCCATATACTTCTCCTAGATATAATAATTCAATCCAATATGTGACCTAGTCGATCTCTTTTAGCATCTAGATAATTTTTGTTTTCATCGTTAGGATTGGACAAAATTGGAATTCTTTCAACAATATCTAATCCGAAACTTTCTAGGCCTACAACTTTTTTGGGATTATTTGTTAATAATCGTATCTTTCGGACTCCTAAGTCAACCAATATCTGGGCTCCAACACCATAATGTCTTAGATCAGGAGCAAATCCTAACTCAACATTCGCATCCACTGTATCCAGGCCCTGATCCTGCAAATTGTATGCCTTCAATTTATTATGAATACCAATCCCTCTTCCTTCTTGACGCATATACAAAAAAACTCCAGATCCTTGTTCCTCACCTATCATTTGGATTGACATTTGCATTTGTTCTCCGCAATCACAACGTAAACTTCCAAAAACATCTCCTGTTAGACACTCACTATGAACACGTACCAAAACAGGCGTATCACTATTTATATTTCCTTTAACCAATGCAACATGCTCATCAGTATCAACTAAACTGCGATAAGAAACAGCATTCATCTCTCCGTATTTTGTAGGTATTCTAGCATCTGCAACACGTTCAATAATTTTTTCATGTTCTCGCCTATAGGCAATAATATCAGCCACGGTTACGATACCGACACCGTGTTGCTCTGAAAAGACTTCTAATTCGGGCTTACGTGCCATAGTTCCATCGTCTGAAACAATTTCACATATTACCCCAGCGGGTGAAAGACCAGCTAATTTCGCCAAATCAACAACTGCTTCTGTCTGCCCTGCTCGAACCAAAACACCGCCTTCTTGGTATCTTAAAGGGAAAACATGCCCAGGCCGAGCCAAATCCTCAGGTTTTGTAGATGGATCAATTAATGATTTCACAGTAGCAGCACGATCAAATGAAGAAATGCCAGTTGTAGCACCTTCTAGAACATCTACAGAAACTGTAAAAGCGGTTGATAAAGTAGCAGTATTATTTTGAACCATTAATGGCAAATTTAATGATTCGAGTTTGTCAGCTATCATAGGAACACAAATCAAACCTCTGCCATAAGTAGCCATGAAGGTAATATCATCAGGAGTAACATGCTCCGCAGCCATAGCAAGATCGCCTTCATTTTCACGATCTTCATCATCTACAATTATTACTTGTTTACCATTTTTTATGTCTATAACCGCTTGCTCAACTGACAATTTTGGCATAAAATTTACCTCTTCAAGAAGTTATTTTTCAAACAATTTTTCAACATATTTTGCCACTATATCAGACTCTAAATTAACTGTATCGCCTACTTTCAAGTCTCGAAATTTAGTATTGGCTTTTGTATGAGGAATTAAAGTGATCGAAAAACCATCATTAGTGCAGTCTACTACTGTTAGGCTTGTACCGTCCACACAAACAAATCCTTTTTGGACAATGTATTTCAAAATAGGATCATCAAGTTGAAAATAAATCATTTCAGCTAAACCATCAGGTACAATCGAACTCACTTGGGCTGTAGCATCAATATGCCCTTGAACGAAATGCCCCCCAAACCTTCCTTTTGGAGGCATCGCTCTTTCTAGATTCACCAATGAGTTCACTTCTAAAGTTCCTAAATTTGACTTCCGAAGTGTCTCAGGAACTGCTTCAACAGAAAAAGTACTTTCATCAAAAGATATGACTGTTAGACAAACCCCATTAACACATATGCTGTCACCTAACTTAACATCAGAAACCATCAATTCAGATGAAACCACAATTTTATTACCTATTAAACTTTTAATTTCCCCAACATCTTCAATAATACCCGTAAACATACTATCTCCTATCAACATATCCAGTTATAAGAAAATCATCATCAAATTTTTCAAAAGAAATATCTGTAAGTGCCGTCGCGTTAGAAATTAAGTCTACTCCATCACCACCAATTGGAGATATTGAATTAGATCCTCCAATAAGTTTGGGAGCAACGAACACTAAAAATTTATCTACTAAATTTAAATCGAAAAATGTACCGAATATTTCGCTACCCCCTTCGACTAAAAGACTAGTAATTTCTCTTTCTCCTAATTCTTTTATCAAGCTATTTAAATCCAGCCTGCCATCAACTTCAGGCAAAAAAACAATCTCTGTATTTTCGTGCAAATCTTCTATTTCCTTCGATTTTTCAGACCTAACAAGTGTGGCAATTAAATTCTTGCCGGGTTCTGAAAAAATCTTGGCATCAAGTGGAATCTTCAAATGACTATCAACAATGACTCTCATCGGTTGATTGTATTTTTTACTACCATCTCCGAGTCGAGCAGTCAATTTTGGATCATCAAGTAAAAGAGTATTAATTCCAACTAAAATAGCATCAGAACAAGATCTTAATTTATGAACATAATCCCTGGATGCCTCTCCAGAAATCCACTTTGAATCATTGGTTTTTGTAGCTATCCTACCATCCAAAGTCATAGCAAATTTAGCAGTTACAAATGGAATTTTTTCTAGAATGAATTTTGTATGATATTCAATCATTTGATCTGCTTCATATTTCAACTCACCAACATTAACTTTTATCCCAGCACTTTCCAGTCGTTTAATGCCTTTTGAAGACACCATTGGATTTGGATCACTGGTTGCAATATGTACTTCGTGAATACCTGCAGAAATAATCGCCTCAGTACATGGAGGAGTTCTTCCATAATGACAACATGGCTCCAAAGTAACGTACAAAATTCCACCATGCACTTGATTTCCAGCAGATTGAATTGCCTGAATCTCAGCATGAGGGCCTCCTGCTGGCTGTGTGGAACCTTTTGAAACCACACGATTGTTATTAACCAAAACCGCACCAACCGGAGGGTTAGGGCTCGTCAAACCTCTAACACTTGCAGCACATTTCAAAGCTAATGCCATATAAGATTCGTCTGGGTGCATTAATAAATACTCCAACAAATAATATTCAATATCAAAAATTACTTAATTTGGAAGAATACCGAAATCCTGGAATTCAGATCCGTCTCCCCAGGACTAATAGGAGTTGAATAATCACCAGCAAATTCCATTGTTTGGCCCAATGCCATTCTGTTCCTAGACATGACTGGGGCAACTGACATATTAACTTCTGAAATCATGATTACTTCACCTAGTTCCACAGCAGCCATCGATGAAAAATGTTTAGCCTTAACTAGGGCATCCATATATGCTAATTCCCTTAATTCAGCTTCATGTTCTTCTGTGTTTTCAACACGGAAATATACATTATTGATCCGAATGGTATCACCAGATGCCTCAGCTGCAGAGTCGATCACTTTACTAACATTATCCAAATTTCTTATAGTTACATTCACATTATTTGAAACAGTATATCCAACCAACACCTGTCGCGAAATTTTTCTTCCATTTTCATCTTTTTCTTCAATCCAATCGTACCTAGGACTAATATTGAAATAACTCGTTTGAATATCTTTGTCCTCTACTTCAACTGCCTTAATCGCATCCATCAGTTGCTGCATGTTTTCAGAAGCCTCTTTTCGAGCACGACTAGCAGTTCGACGCTCTGATTGTATCCCTAAATTCACTACAGCTATATCAGGTTTTACTTTTATAGAACCCTCACCAACTACATAAATTCCATTTTCAGATCCAGTTTCTTCGTATACTATTCCTTCTGTGAAATAATTATTTACAACAGGATCTAATTCATCCGACTGAACATTAGGTGTTGAAGACCCTGTGTTCTCAGATCCACTATTCGAAGAATTACAACTAATAGAAATTATTGACAATAATGCAATTAAACAAGTTACATAAAGTTTAAAACCTGAATTCATTTCCAATCCTTCACAAATATTCGCCTTTAGAGTCCACTACTAGTAACTTTACACCTTTTAACTAGGATATAATATACTCAAAATATTCATACTCCAAAAACGAGGCGTCTATTGAAATTATTCCGTGATTTAACTCACTCTTTTTTGATTGGCATATTCATTTTCTTATGTATTTCTATGTCTACTCAGAATTTTAGAGTTGAAGGTGAAAGTATGTCACCTACTATAAAACCCAATGATCGGATTTTCATTGATAAGATTTCCTATATTCGGCTTAATTTCAAAAAACTAGGTGAATCGCTACCTTTCATTGAATTTAATGACACAGTACTATTTGCATTCGACCCTCCAAAAAGAGGCGACATTTTAGTTTTCCAGTACCCTGAAAACCCTTCAAGAAGCTTTATCAAAAGAATCATTGGATTACCTGGTGAAACTGTCGAAATGAAAAATGGAACCGTTCGCATCAATGGTATTCCAATTAAGGAACCCTATGTAGAAAAAAACTTTACTCAAGACCGAATATATATCCGAGTACCTGCGAAATCATATTTTGTTCTAGGAGATAATCGCCTGGTAAGTAATGACTCTAGAAGGTGGGGCGTAGTCCCATTAACTCACGCAGTTGGAAAAACAGGAATTAGATATTGGCCAATTAGTCAAATCTCTACATCAATAGACTAGGATTCCTTGTTTCCTATCTTTCAATCGAATGGGATTTCTCTAAACTACGTGACAATTCAACAACACTTTTAGACAAAACATCTTTTCTAATATCGAATTCAGACTCAAAGACAGAAATAATAGCTTCTCTAACTATTTCAACTGTAGTTCTCTTCTCGCCAAGAATTTTTTGATTTAAACTCCCCACAGTATTAGGGTCCCATTGAATATCTAATTGTCGATAAACATCCACCAAAACAGATCGAATTGAATCCTGATCATCAATAACCAAAACTCCCCCAATATGTGCAGCTCCTCTTACAATCCTCTGACCAACCCCCATCACTTTGTAGCGCCCCTCTATATTAATACTATATTGTCCAGGACAATATTCTCCTGGGACTTCTCCAACATTCGCTGAATATCCTAATGCTTTCAATGATTCTAGAATCAATTTTGATACAAGCCTAAATCGTGATTCAACGTTCTGTTGAGGAGAATCATCGGGAATAGTCCATGAAAAACCTAAAGTTCCTCTATGAAACACAGCTGCTCTCCCTCCTGCTAATCTCTTCACTGGAGAAAAACCATGCTTGAAAGAATAATCAACAGCCTTAGAAAAATTTTCGCATCTCAAATCCTGTGGTCCAAAAGCTAATACTGGACTTGGAACAAACAAACGTAACGTTTCTGGTTGCTTAGATTCAGCGGTAAGAGATAACAAAGCAGCTGAAATAGCTGTATTTGAAGCAGGTTGATCTAAAAAAGTTTCAGTGACTAATCGAATTTGGCGCATAACATAAAGTGATCAAATAATATAAAATATACTTCGTTGATTTCCCGAAATCATTACTAAATGAATTATAATGATTTTAAGATATCATTATCAACATGCAAAATCATTCTTACAAAATATCCCACGATATTAAGATGTGAAATACCTAAGTACACTTAATTTTTGAGGTTAAAAATGAAAATCAAAAAAATTAGAGCTGTAGACATAAAATTCCCAACACCGAAAATTTTAAGTAAATCCAGGAAAACAAACTGGAATACATACGCTCCAAGAGTAGCTCCACTAAACAAATATTCAGAATTTTATGGACCGAATCTTTCAATTCCTGGCACTGATTTACGCCAAGTTTGGGTCCAAGTAATAGCTGAAGATGATACCTGGGGATTAGGTTTATGTGATTTCGGCGAACCTTGTGCAGCGTATATCGATTATTTCTATGCACCCTTACTCGAAGGTAGAGATTCTTTAGCCACCGAACTCTTAAATGATTTAATGTTCCGAGCTACTCAAAAAATAGGATATGGTGGTATAGACACTGTTGCTCAATCTGGAATTGATTTGGCACTATGGGATCTTAAGGGAAAATTACTACAACAACCTGTTTTTAGTCTTATAGGTGGACCTGCTAGAGATTCCATAAAACTGTATGCAACATCTGATGACCTAGAGTGGTCAAAAGAACTAGGTTTCGAATCATTTAAAGTAAGTAATCCAGTACATTACGAAGATGGTATAAAAGGACTAGACATATTAGAAGACAAGATAGGTAATGCAAGGGAAATAATTGGGAATTCCTCAGAACTAATGTTTAACCCTGTGATGTCTTTCAATGTTGAATTCGCTACTAGAGTAGCCGACAGATTAAAACCTTTTAATTTACGCTGGCTTGAAGAGCCACTAATGCCAAATAACCTTGAAGGACATATCGAACTTAAGAAAAATATTACTCATGTCCCGTTAGCCACAGGTGAACACCATCATGGACGAATTGCTTTCCGACAATTAATTGAAAACCGTGCAGTTGATGTAATACAGCCAGATATTAAATGGTGTGGAGGATTATCTGAAATGATTAAAATTTATCATTTGGCTGAATCCGCAGGCATCATAACTGTTCCACATACAGGTGCCGGACATCCTTTTGGACAACATTTTTCAATCGCAATGCCTGAATCTCCGATCGCAGAATATTGGATGGGATCAGACCCTGGAATCCCTCTAGAAGAAACTCGGCAAATCCCTGGTATGTCTATGCCAAAAAACGGGCAGGTTAAACCGTCTAATGCTCCTGGATTCGGATTAGAAATCCCTGAAGATTGGATCACTCCATGGGATCATTCTAGGGCAATGAAAATTCGGTAAATTATGACGATCCAAAAAATTACAACAGAAATATTCCATATACCTCTGCCAAAAGTACTATCAGATTCCACCCACGGTGATATTGAATTTTTCGAACTAATTTCAGTAAGAATATATGACTCCTCAGGAGATTATGGACTAGGCTATACCTATACAACTGGTACTGGAGGAAGTGCAATAGCATCACATATCAAAGATGATTTTTCTTCCATATTAATTGGAATTGAACCAAACAATATTGAGGAAATTTGGAATAAGCTTTGGTGGCATGTGCACTTTGCTGGAAGAGGTGGAGCAATGTCTTTTGCCATTTCAGCAGTTGATATAGCACTATGGGATTTAAAAGGGAAACAAGAGTCAAAACCCATTTGGAAAATCTTGGGAGGAGAAAACCCAAATGTTCAAGTTTATGCAGGCGGGGTTGACTTACAATTCAGTATGCATGAACTTATAACCCAAACAGAATCCTTCTTAAACAACGGTTTTAACGCAATAAAAATGAAAATTGGTCGACAGAACATATCTAAGGATATTGAACGCATTGCTAAAATTCGTTCAGTATTGGGAAATAATCGAAAATTAATGGTTGATGCAAATATGAATTGGACTGTTGATCAAGCAATACAAGCAGCAAGACTCATGCAACCATATAATGTTTTTTGGTTTGAAGAACCTACAATTCCTGAAGATATAGAAGGTCACATTAGAATCCAAAATGAAGGAGGAATTCCAATCGCAACCGGAGAAAATTTCCATAATGTTTTTGAATTCGAACACTTCATTTCATCACATGCTGTATCTTTCCCAGAGCCTGACGTTGCTACTATAGGAGGAATTACCGCCTGGATGAAAGTAGCAAAAATGGCGCTAAAATCTAACCTTCCAATTACATCTCACGGCGTTCATGATCTTCACGTACATCTCCTTGCAGCAGCACCAAATTCATCAATGATGGAAGTCCACGCATTCGGATTAGAAAATTATATTGTCGAACCATTACAAATAGTGAATGGAAATACTATAGCTCCTAACAGACCGGGACATGGTGTAGAATTTGATTTCGAAAAACTAACTCCACTAAGAATTGGCAATTTTTAAAACATCTTTTCATCAAACTAATGTAAAATGGTAGGGTTGAACAAGGGCCGGTAGCTCAGTTTGGCAGAGCATCGGACTTTTAATCCGAGTGTCCTGGGTTCGAGTCCCAGCCGGCTCACACTTGTTCTTCAATCACTAAAGCAATAATTTGAAAACAACAAAGTGGGGCTGATAAATGTCAAAAAACGCTTTAATGGTATGGGGAGGTTGGCCTGGTCATTCACCAAAACAATGTACCGAGTTATTCGCTCCCTGGCTAGAATCTCAGAAATACTCAGTAACAATTTCCGATTCACTAGATATTTATTTAGATACTAATTTGTTAGACTCAATGGACTTGATCATACCAATATGGACTCAAGGAATACTCCATGAAAAACACACCTCCAATTTACTTGAAGCTATAGCCAATGGAACTGGCATTGCAGGATGGCATGGATGTATGGGTGACTCATTTCGAGAAAATGTAAATTACCAATTCATGGTTGGAGGTCAGTGGGTGGCGCATCCAGGAGGAATCATCAAGTATAAAGTAAAAATACTGTCTCCCTCAGACCCAATAATGCATGGATTAACGGATTTTGAAGTATTCAGCGAACAGTATTACATGCATGTTGATCCATCCAATGAAGTCTTAGCGACAACTTCTTTTTCTGGCAAAGAAAATATTAGCAAAATTGCTCCTTATAATTCTCCATGGATCCATGGATGTGAAATGCCTGTAATCTGGAAACGCCACTGGGGAAGAGGAAAAGTATTTTATTCTTCTATTGGCCATAAGCCAGATGATTTTGAAATTCCTGAAGTTTTAGAAATTACAAAGCGTGGACTATTATGGGCTAGTAGATAATAGAATTGGGATTAATGAAAAACACAAATCCAGCAAAGATTGAAAAGAAATGCAGAAACATTGGGATTATTGGATGCGGGCACATCAGTAATCAATATCTTGCAAATCTTTCACAAATTAACGATGTTGAAGTAATCGCATGTTCAGACATTGACATTAAGAAAGCCAAAAACCAATCTCTAAAATACGGAATCCCTAAAACTCTTTCTACAAAAGAACTTCTTTCCGACAATACAATTGACATTATCCTTAACCTCACTGTTCCGAACAGTCATTATGAAGTTTCTATTGCTGCTTTGAAATCTGGCAAACATGTTTATAGTGAAAAACCACTCGCAATCAACAAAAAAGATGGCAATGAAATTATCCGAAATGCATCAGAACTTGGACTCCAAGTAGGATGTGCCCCAGACACATTTTTGGGTGGCGGAATACAAACATGCCGCAAAATAATCGCCGATGGATTAATCGGGAAACCTATTGCCGCGACTGCCTTCATGACTAACCATGGGCATGAAAATTGGCACCCCTCACCTGAATTTTATTACCAAAAAGGTGGTGGCCCAATGTTTGACATGGGTCCCTATTACCTCACCGCGCTAATTTATTTGCTCGGCCGAGCAGTCAGAGTTGCTGGTGCCACTCAAAAAACATTCTCATCAAGAACAATTACCAGCCAACCTGACAGAATAAGACAAATAAAAGTTGAAGTACCTACACATGTAACTTCCGTCATAAACTTTGAAGAAAATGCGATTGCCACAATAATAACCAGTTTCGATATTTGGGATGCAAATCTACCGAAAATTGAAATCTACGGAACAAAAGGGACTCTTTCAGTACCTGATCCTAATAAATTCGATGGTGAAGTGTTTTTAAAAACCGAAAAGTCAGAGTCATGGGAATCTATACCATTAGTGCATAATTCTACTGGTAGAGGTATCGGTCTATCAGAAATGATTAATGCCATAAACAATGGCCAAGCACCACTAGCCAACGGAGAAATGGCATTCCATGTATTGGATGTAATGGAATCAATTCACGAATCTTCAGAAACAGGAAAACATGTGAATATTACATCACCATATTCACAATCACCAATTTCTTCACCAATTAAATGAAATTTAAAATTTTCGCTGACTTTTCAAATACTGTATAAGTTCTTAGTGTTTGCAGAAAACATCGCAACTTTCTCATCAGAAGAAAAATCTTCGATTATATCTAGGTACGAATCAACAACATTCTCATAAGAACTCCACAAACTATCGATTGGCCAATTAGTTGCGAAAATAACTCTACTAGGACCAAAAGAATCTATGCAATGTAATACATAGGGCCGGATTGAATCCACACTCCAATTATTATCTCCCATTCCTAGTCCAGAGATTTTAATATATATATTTTCAGCTTTTGAAGCCGTTAAAATCCCCTGTCTCCAAAATTCAAAATATTCTTTAGTACGCTCCATTGGCAATCCTGCATGATCAAGTACTATTTGTATATTTGGAAATTCATTTGCAAGTGATACTACTTTCGCCATTTCATGCCATTCCGCAGCAATACTAGAAACAAGATCAAATTTCTCTAATAAAGAAAAGCCCTCCTTGAATGAAGGATCAACCAAATAATCACCATTCGAAAAATCCCGCACACCTTTCATATTCTCGAATGAACAATGCCTTTCTAGGACTTCTTCTACATTTGAATATTTTAGATCAGCATGAGCGACAATGGCATTTGGGAATCCTGTACGTTCGAAAGATTCTTGGAGCCATTCTGTCTCTTTGACTGGATCTTTTGAACCTATAGCCGCTTGAACATGTACTGCCTGAATGACGTTAGAAGAACGTGTCTCTGCAATATAATCTTCAGCAAAATAACTACGTTCTGCTAATTTCTGTATTTGTGGCCCCAATACGGGATGTGGCACTCCAGGTTGCCAATGAGCATAAAACAAATCAGGGTGCTTCATATCATAGTAATGAACATGCGCGTCAACAAATTCTATTTTTTGCATAAATCCTCACTTGTCTGATTAAAATAAGAGTTGAAAACAATCTATCCTGTATGGAAAACTTCTTCCAGTTTCAACATTGATTGATCTGGTAATCCTGATAGATTTTCAAAATAAGGTTCCATGAATCTCTGCCATTTCGAATTTATTTCTTCTTTAGCCATTCCATCTAGACAAGACTGAAAATCTTCGGAAGCCTCTACATAACCAAATAATGTCCCATCTTCTGTTGCAAAAATTGAATAATTTGACCAGCCATTTCTTCTAAGAGCTTCAAGCATTTCAGGCCAAACTCTCTGATGATGCAATTTATATTCACTTAATTTTTCTTTTTTGACTTTTAAAATAAATCCTGTCCTTTCCATTAGCAACCTCCAATTTCAAATAATGATTTTCACAGATTGATTTGTATGAGCAGATTTATACCCCGCTTCTAAAAATTCTATTGCCCGTGCTCCGACCCAACCAGGGGATTTATTTTCACCTTCCCCAGCAATCAAATCTACAAAAGATCTGACAGGCAAATACGATTTGTACACTTCATCTAGTTCTAAATCAGGAAAATCCTCCACTTCTCCATTTTTGAGATGCATACTCAATTTACCATGTATAATATCCTGCCGAATGAATCCTTTGGAACCATAATAAATCAATGTCTGATCTAAGGTTTGTTCCGGAGTAGCACCTCCATGAGAACCAATGGTTCCAATAGCACCATTGGTTAACCGAAAGCTAAAAGAATCAATTAAATCAACTTTCAAATCAGAATTATTCATAAATGCAAAAACTTCATCTCCTCGTAATCCTGTAACCCAAAATAACATGCCCAATGGGTGAACAACTTGAAGGAATCCTTGCCCTCCACCAGAGTTTAACGGATTAGAATAAGAATCTATTTCTGGAGCAGTGAGACGAAATTCAAATGCATCAGAGTATTTTTCAGGATTCCCTCGTAAATACTCTTCAACCCAAGAAGTATAGAGAATAGAAATGAAATCAATCTCCCCAATCTGCCCAGACTGCACCAAGCGTCTAGCGATTTGTGCATGATCACTAAAATGATACGTATATCCAACCATCAGATGTAACTTTTTTGAATCAGCTAATTGAACTAAATCCCATGCATGCTTTGACTCTAGAGTCATGGGTTTTTCAACAAAAACATGTAACCCTGCTTCTAATGCATCTTTGGCAATTTGATAGTGATAAGAATGTTGTACAGCAATTACCACACCGTCCAATTTTGCCGTTGCAAACATTTCTTTATAATCTTCAAAAGTTAAATCAATTCCGAAGTAATCCGCAGCCTTCGACAATTTTGCCGATTTGAGTTCCGCAATAGCACAAAAATCTGCTTTGTCATATGACCTCAAACTCGGCATGTGATGATCAGTAGACCACCATCCAGCACCAATAACACCAATCCTTGGATTAGTCATAAAGTGAACTCCTTTTAGGATTAGTTATCTATTTTTATAATTTGGTTTACGTTTTTCTAACCATGCTTGTCTTGACTCATTGGCATCTTCAGAATTGTGCATCCTAGTAGTAAGTCCCTCCCAAAGATACTGCCAACCAGTTGGAGGATGATCAATGGGCAAGTCCAACGATCGAATTGCAACTTCCTTAGCTGTTTGTACGCCAATCGGAGGATTAGCACACAATATTTCGGCATACTTCAAAGCTGTATTTTCAAGCTCTTCGCGTTTAACCACTTGATTAACATAACCAACCTGGTGCATATATTCAGCAGACATAAACTCTCCACTCATTAACATCCAAAGAGATACCTTATAAGGTACCTGCCTTGGCAATCTAAGGACTCCGGAAGGTGGAAATGATCCTGCATTCTTTACTTCTGGCAAGCCAAATAAAGCATCATCAGAAGCAATTACTACATCACATTGCATCGTGACTTCCATTCCTCCCCCTATAGCATAACCGTGTACTGCGGCAATTATCGGCTTCCATATCTCTGTAGGCAATGTTCCCATTGGCCCGGGAGCTGTAGGATTAGCCTGATATCTATCAATTTCAAAAGGAAATTTTTTGCCCGGATTTTCAGATCTCCATCGTAAATCAGCCCCCGCACAAAATGCTCTGTCTCCTGCTCCTGACAAAATACATACCCAAGCATCTTCATCTGCCTGAAAATAGTTCAGCGCATGCCACAATTCCACCTGAGTCGGAGGATTAATTGCATTTAAACGCTTTGGCCGATTTAAAGTAATAGTAACAATATGAGAATTTTTCTCATATAAAATATTTTCGTAATCCATTTCTCACCTCAAATTTTGCTTAAATTCTGTAGTTTTATAAATATCTTCTAAAAATTCAGTTGTAAAGGCATTTGTATAATCAAAAGGAGCATTTAATACATTATGATCCAAAAGATGCTCATAAAGTTCCTTCCACTGATAATCTGCCATCGATCCCAACCCATTCAATTCAGTAATTGGACCAAAAGAGTCGGCAATTTCAGTATTTAACATGAACCTTTGATGTTCTCTGTCTGCATTTGGTGCATATTGCATCACAATTCCTAGAGCTTCTTCGGGATTATCAATGACATAGTATAACGATTTCATTGTCGCAGTAAGGAATCTCCTTGTAACATCTTTTTTCGAATCTACTGTTTCTTGAGTCGTAATGTAAGTTAATCCCATTCCAGGAATTTCATACTCATCAGATGACCATTCAACTATTCCGAATCCCAATTTCCTAAGTGTATTAGGTTCATTTGACTTAAAAACTGCAAGGATATCAACTTTCCCTTCAGTCAACACTCGGGGATCAAAGCCAACTCGAACCTCATTAATTTGACTTCTATTAACATCATTAGCATCTAAGATTGCTAAATAATTAGGTGGGACAGAAATTTTATATCCGAAAGTACGACCCTCCCAGTCTTTTGGTGTTTTAATATTTGATTCCTCCAAAGCAACATAGGACTGTTGGCTATTTTGACCAAACAATGCCAATGCAACAATGGGAATCTCGGGGTCAATACTAGAACGCCTTTTCAATACTGATTCTGCGGCAGCAGTAGTGTAATCAACTTCTCCAACCATTAGCATCTGCAAATGTTCTCCAGTATTTGCATGTAATATTTCAACATCTAAATTTTGTTCTTCAAAAAAACCTTTTTCCTTCGCAACGTACGCTACCGCAAATGGTAAATTGGCTTGAGGCTTATAGCCTGCCATAAACACTATTTTGTCATCAGGATTATCAGCAAAATTATTTATGTTATTACACGCTGATATTAAAAAAACCAAGACACATTGTACAATGACCATTGAGATTATTCTCAACTTAATTCACCTCCCAAAAATCTTCAGAATTAATCATTGGCACCCCTACCATTCCAAAAAACGAAATATTTCTCCAAAATTATAATGCAGGCAGTCAATCCAATTCCTATAAATGCCAACATAATTACAGCAGCGAAAACTTTAGGCATCTCCAAATTATTATGAGCTACAACAATTACAGCCCCTAACCCAGTATTACCAGTAAACCATTCTCCAACGATTGCTCCTATTACTGATAACGGAGCAGCAATCCTGAGAGCGGCAAAAATATAAGGCAACGAATTTGGTATTCGTACGCGTCGAAAAATTTTCCAATTTGAAGCAGCAACAGAATGAAACAAATCTAGCATTTCGGGATTTACAGATCTAAACCCAATAAGCGAATTAATCATAACTGGGAAAAAGGTGATCAAGGCAGCAATTAGAATCTTTGGCACTAATCCAAAACCAAACCAAATTACAAACAATGGAACTATAGCCACAAGTGGAGTTACTTTTATTAAAACTGCTAAAGGATAAATAGTTCTATCCATAATATTCGAATGAACCATAATACTAGCCAGGAAAAACGCAAACACCGACCCAATTAAAAACCCTGAAACTGCTTCCAAGAGTGTAATAAATGCATGATTTAAATAATAATCAATACCAGAATCGACTACGTTACCACCAAAAAACAATTCTTTAAAAACCGATGATGGAGGAGGCATAATATAAGACTTTAAAACAAAAAAATGGACTACTATTTCCCAAACAATTATAAGTGATATCAACGCTATCAATGGATAAATTAAATTCGATATCTTTGAAAAATAATCGTTCTCCAACAATCCAAAACGTAGCCATATTTTCTTGGAAATAAGTCTAAACATCTTTAAAACCGGTAGACATTTCAAAATGTGAAATTCTTTGCAAAGATTCCCTAACTTTCAAAAAAATCTCATTGAATTCATCAGTTAATTCAATGTCACGAAAATTTGTTTTGCGAACAGAATCACTAAGTTTTACATCAATGGACTCGCTTATACGACCAGGATTTGAGGCCATAACAATTATTCTGTCTGACAACATTATTGCTTCCGGAATACTATGGGTTACCAACAAAGTTGTAGCCCCTGAAGATTGGTGCATTTTATATAATTCTTCTCTCATTGCCCCTCTAGTAATCTCATCCAAGGAACTCAATGGTTCATCCATAAATAAAACTGAGGGGTTCAAAATTAATGCACGCGCCAATGACACACGCTGCCTCATACCTCCAGAGAGCTGATATGGATAATAATGGCTAAACTCTTCCAGCCCAATCAATCGGAGTAATAATTGCAATTTTGGTTCAATTTTTGAATCGCTTTTACCACATTCAATTAATAATTTTATATTTTGTGCGACATTCAACCACGGAAGAAGTAAATGATCCTGAAACACGATCCCCATTTGATTCGATTTTTGGATTTCATTTGGGAACATACCATTAATGTGAATTGTGCCAAAAGTAGGCTCCAATACTCCGGCAGCAATTTTCAATAAAGTACTTTTCCCACAACCACTGGGGCCAATAACCGCTACAACTTCACCGAAGTTAACATTTACCGAAACATCTTTCAATGCAGTAAATTGAGAGTTTTTCTTAGTGAAATCACGTGTAATATTGCAAATTTCTATTCCAAGTTTTTGTTCCAATTCCAACTCTACAGGCAATAGGGTTAAATTCTTACCAATAATAGCATAGTAAATAATTTCGCTTGTTCTAAAAATGATGCTTTCATTTTATGTTCACCATATGTTAACTTTCATGCAATGGGCAATATTTAACAATGAGGAGTCCCTGAATAATGTGGAATACAATCCTAGAAATTGTTGATACTCCTGAAAGAAGAAAAGTCCTTATAGGTGTCACTAGTGCGCAAACACTGATTCAAATTTCCAGTCTCCCTATTGCCTTATCAGTACCAAGCATCGCCAGATATTATGAAAGTAGTCTTACAGATACAACTTGGATTGTTATAGCGTATCTAATAACTCTAGGTGGATTTTCAATGACTATGGCAAGATTGGGAGATAAGCTCGGTCATTCTAGAGTATTTGTTTCAGGAATAATTGTTACAACAATTGGCGCGGGAACAGTAACTCTATCTCAAGAACTTTGGCAAATTATAGCTATGAGAGCATTAACTGGAATCGGTGCAGCAATGATTTTGGGAAATGCACATTCTCTATTAGCTGCAACTTTCAATAATGATGAAAGAGGCCGAGCATTCGCTGTACCCGTAATGGGAGCAAGATTTGGAAGTTTGATAGGGCTAGCAATTTTTGGGATCCTTCTCCAATTTCTTAGTTGGAAATGGGTATTCCTGTCATTTGTTCCGATAGGACTAATTAGCCTTTTTCTCACGTTACCACTGCTTACTTTTAAAAACCTTTCTACTCCTATCACGAAAGCCAGAATTGATTTAGTAGGAGGTTTTTTACTTGCCCTAACAGTTGCTGTACTACTACTTTCAGGAAATCATTTACATGCTGGAGAGGAATCTTTCACGTCATCAGATGCAATTAGCTATCACCTACCAATGCATGCTTTATTTATAATTTTGCTAGGGTTATTTATCTTTACTCAGACTAAAATACAAAATCCATTGGTTGACATCAAACAATTCAAAAGGAAATATTTTTCTCTTGCATTAATCGCAAATATGATATTCCATGGTTCAATGATGGCAACAATGATGCTTGTACCCATACTTGTAGAGCAAGGATTTGGAAGATCACCTCTTTGGGTAACTTTGGTTCTATTCCCAAACCAATTGCTTGGCATGTCAATACCTTTCATCGCGGGGGCTTTTTATGACAAATATCGATGGAAATTCTTGCGTCCTGGAGCATTAATTCTTATTTCAACAGGATTCTTATTATTTGGGCTAGTTTCAATGTCAGTCCCATTCTGGGTAATGCCTATACTACTCCTACCTGTAGGATTAGGGACTTCAGTATTTAACACAATTAACAATGCAACTGTAATGAACTCAATTCCTTTGAAACACAGAGGATTTGCATCAGGAATGTTAGAAACAACAAGGGAAGCAGGACATGGACTTGGAGCCACACTATCTTCAGCAACGTTTGCAATCCTACTTCCAGTAACTGCTAGTCTGATTTCTACAATTGAACGACAGCCATTCATTCGAGAAGCTTTCCAAACTACCGTAATGATGGTCGTAATTACAATGTTAGGAGCAGCAATGATCGCATATTTACACAAAGACGTAGATACAAATACTTCTCAGAAACAATTCGAAGCAAATTAATTTTCTATATTATTGAAATTGGGTCAACGTCAACAACCCATCCCTGAGGAATGTCAATCGTAGAAAAGAAATTTCGAAGTTCTGGTCCTTTTAACACAACATTCCACTTGAACCTACCACGCATTTTAGATGGGTAACCAGGCGTAGGTCCTAAAATCTCAACATTTGACAAACCTGCTTTATCTCTTTGAATCCTAATCAAATCTGACAATCGGAAGGATTCTTTCTCAGCACGAGACCTATTTACATGAGAATAGGATAGTCTAATAAGTTTAGAAAATGGGGGGTTAGAATTTTTCCGCCTCAATTCTAATTCAGACTTATAAAACTGCTCATAATTTTGTGCAGATGAAGCATTAATCACATAGTTGTCAGGCTGAAAAGTCTGAATAATTACTTCTCCTTTCTGTATACCTCTCCCTGCTCTACCAGCAACTTGATACAGTAATTGAAATGCACGCTCTGGGGCTTTAAAATCTGGGATATTTAATCCCAAATCAGCCAATATCACTCCAACTAAAGTCACTTCAGGAAAATGTAATCCCTTAGCTATCATCTGAGTACCTACTAATACTTGAGAATCACTTTTTCGAAACTCATTCAATAAATTGAAATAATCCTTAGTACGCCTTGTGACATCACTGTCCCACCGTAAAACCGAAACTCCCCTAAATAGATTCTTCACCTCTTGCTCAACATTTTGAGTCCCAGGACCATAGAAATCCATTCTGTGTTTCAAGCAATTTGGACATTGTTTTTGCACATTACGTCTATACCCACAATAATGACATATCAAGATTGATCCTTTTGTTGACTGATGAGGGGTTAAAGAAATATCACATCTGGCACATTCAACTGATGTACCACAACTTTTACATAAGGAATACGAAGCGGTGCCACGACGATTTAAAAACAATAAAATCTTTTCATTTGAACTCAATCGCCTTTCAATTGCCAACAGAAGTTTCTGACTAAAAATCGAATCATTTCCACTCCTTAATTCATCTCTCATGTCCACAACATTCACATTAGGAAAAGAACCTTCAAATACTCTCAAATCTGATCCATCAGCAATTGAAACAACCCGGGTTGGTAATTCCAATTTTTTATATGATCCAGTTTCTGCTAAATAATTTGTTTCAAGGTCGGGAGACGCACTGCCTAAAATCAATGAACACTGGAACATCTCTGACATTCGCTTTGCGACATTTCTAGTATGGTATCTTGGTTCCGAATCAATTTGCTTATACGTCCATTCATGCTCCTCATCAAGAATTATTAATCCTAAATTATTCACTGGCGCAAATAATGCACTGCGTGAGCCAACAACTACTTGGGCATCTTCATTTCGAATCTTCCACCATTGATCATACCTTTCCCCATCTGACAACCCACTATGTAACAAAGCCACCTGACCAGGAAATCTGCTATTAAACCTCTCAATGGTTTGCTGGGTAAGAACTATTTCCGGAGCCAATACAATAGCTGATTTCCCAACACTCAAACAATCTGCTACAGATTGAAGATATATTTCAGTTTTACCGCTACCCGTAACCCCATGTAATAACATAGGGCGTCGGTTGGGATTATTATTATTTAATTCTGCTTTAATAGTTTGACTAACTTGTAGCTGTTCAGAAGTTAGTTGGATTTCGTTCAGATCAAAAACCTGTAAATTAGCAAGGGGATCTCTTTCAACAATTTCATCAATTTTTTGCAACCATTCAAGTTTCAACAATGCATTTACTGCTGAATTACCATGATCCTTTCTTAAAACAGATACTCTTACTGGCTCATCTACATTAATCAATCTAAACAAAATCTCTGCTCTTCGAGGAGCTTTAGAAAACTTCGAACTATCCGAGATCCAATCAATTATTTCAGTTTCAAAAAATGAATTAAGTTTTGCTGATTCGATTTTTCTAGCTCTAATTGAAGGACGTCTTTCGACTATTTCCACTTTTATTACACCTTTAGCCTCAAGGTTTATCACGGCTTCTGTAGAACCTGACCCAAACAATTCATGCACTCGTTCAGAAGTAGATATTTCAGTATCGACCAAAAAATCTAAAATTTGTTTTTCTAAATCAGTTAATTCCTTCAATTCATCTACTAATAATTCTTTTACAAAACGAATCACTACTTTATGATTGGACCGAATACCAGCTGGAAACATAAGTGCTGCAGATTCAAAAAGGGAAGCTTTATAATAACTTGAGACCCAATTCATCAAGTCAATCCTCACCGGATCCAGTATAGGTTCTTCAAAAACTTTTGAATCAATAAACCTAGTTTGCTCTACATCTGATGTTTCAGAAAGATGAGTAACTAATCCCTGTAAAAATCTCTTCCCGAATGGCACGATTACTAAGTGACCTACTTTGAGATTAAAATCTTTCGGTACAGAATAAACAAACGTACGATCACGCCAAGCTTGGAAATCTACGGCTACGTGTGCAAACATGAAATGTGCCTCACAAGTCAAAGAACATTCAATTGCGAAAAGTAATTTCTACCTGCGTTCTTTAATTCTAGCCGACCTACCAGAACGTCCTCTAATGTAATAAATCCTCGAACGCCGAACTTTTCCACGTCTTACAACCGACACACTATCGATCATTGGAGATCTTCTGAGAAAGGTTCTCTCCACACCAACTTCAAAACTCACTCGACGTACAGTAAATGAACCATCTGAATCGCCTTTACGATTACGAATCACGACACCTTGGAAATCTTGAACCCTCTCACGATCGCCTTCACGAACCTTGATTCCAACTCGAACAGTATCTCCTGTCCGAAATTCTTCAATTTTACTATTCTCTTCGACCGAGACAAGTTCTCTTGCTTCCATCATTATTCCTTAACTGAGTTCGGTCTACGATAATACCATAAAACTATAATTCTAGGAATATTTTTATAATATTGACTAAAAATACAATTGAACAGTAGGATTGCTCAAAGGTGATCAAATCTTGATCCATCATTGAGAATAACAAAAATACAAGTGGTTAATTATGTGGGAAATTACTGAGGAATCTCTAGAAGCAATCGCACTCGGGACCGGTATTCTAGGTACCGGAGGAGGATTCAATCCATATATAGGTTTATTACGTGCTCGAGAAATAATAAGAAAATATGGTCCTGTAAAAGTACTACTCCCAGAAGAATTGACTGATAACGACAAAGTCGTATGCGTCGGGGGCATAGGAGCGCCTACTGTTGATATAGAAAAAATTAGAGGTACTGACTCATATACCGCATTAAGGGCAATGGAAGACCAAACAAACACAAAAGCTACAGCGCTGATATCAGGAGAAATAGGAGGCGGGAATTCTATAGAACCAATTATAGCGGGTGCGATGGCAAACTTACCAATTGTTGATGCTGATGGAATGGGAAGAGCTTTCCCTGAGCTACAAATGATCACATTTTTTATGTTTGGAGTTAGCCACAACCCTACAATCATTTGCGATGAAAAAGGAAATGTTTCCGTTTTCCCTAATTCAATAGATCCCGTATGGATGGAAAAAATGAGTCGAGCGGTATGTGTCCAAATGGGTTCAATCGCTACATGGGCATTCGCCCCAATGACATCAAAAGAAGTACAAGACACCGCTATTCCCTACACTATGACACTGGCAAAAAAACTAGGTGAATCAATTCTAAAGTCTCAATCAAATAAAACTGATCCAATAAATGCAATATTTGACACAATCCCTGGAGTAATTCTGTTTCAGGGGAAAATAGTAGATGTGGAACGTAGGATTGTTGGAGGTTTCACCCGTGGAAATCTTTCTATAGAAGGAATGGATACATTCTTGGGACAATCTATGGAAATCGATTTTCAAAATGAAAATCTGATTGCAAAAATTTCTGGCAACACGGTATGTACTGTGCCAGACCTAATATGCATCGTTGATACAGAACGCGGCGAGCCAATCACAACTGAATTACTAAGATACGGGTTTAGAGTTTCCGTACTAGGATTACCTGCACCAGAGCTCTTAACGAGACCCGAGGCTCTTGCAGTAGTAGGACCAAAAGCATTTGGATATGATGAGGACTTCAAACCACTGAGAGTAACTAAATAAACTTTTAAGAGCGAGGGGAAAATGCGAATAGGAATAGACGTCGGAGGAACAAATACTGATGCAGTATTAATGGATGGAACGACGCTTATTGCACAAAAGAAAAGTCCAACAACATCTGATATTACTTCAGGGATTTTGTCTTCTATTGAATCAGTAATAAATGATGGTCCTAAAGACACTAAAAACAGTCTACAGGCGATAATGTTAGGCACTACTCACTTTACAAATGCTTTACTGGAAAAACGCGGGTTATCTCCTACTGGAGTATTGAGACTTTGTCTTCCTGCAACAACACTGCTACCGCCATTAGTAGACTGGCCCGAAGACCTAAAATCAGCCATTGGGGGATCACATTTTTTTGTACCAGGTGGACACGAATTCGATGGTCGTGAAATAGCTCAAATTGATCGAAAATCCATTGTGGAATCAGCCAAAAAAATGAAAAAAACTGGAATAGAAGCTCTTACTATTAGTGGCGTTTTTTCCCCAGTTAGTAACTCTCATGAGAAAGTAGCGCAAGAAATTATTAAAGAAGAGTATCCAGAATTAAACATTACATTATCATCAGAAATAGGAAGAATAGGGATACTTGAACGCGAAAATGCTGGCGCACTAAACGCAAGTTTAAGTAAAAATGCTCAAATGACAATTTCTGGCATTAAAAACGCTTTGGTTTCTCAAGATATACATGCTCCATTGTTCCTAAGTCAAAACGATGGGACTCTAATGGATGCTGAGTTCGCAACTCGCTATCCTGTCTTCACTATTGCATCAGGTCCAACGAACAGTATGAGAGGAGCTGCGTTTTTGTCTAAAACTTCAAATGGTATTGTAGTCGACATCGGAGGAACTTCAACTGACGTTGGTGTATTAATAAATGGTTTTCCTCGAGAGGCTTCCATCGCAGTAGAAGTTGGCGGAGCTAGAACAAATTTTAGAATGCCTGATGTGATTTCTGTTGCAATAGGTGGAGGAAGTATAGTAAGTACCAACCCAATTGAAATCGGTCCAAAAAGTGTAGGATTTAAATTGATGGATGAAGCCTTAATATTTGGAGGAAAAACACCCACATCAACAGATTATATTGTTGCTAACAAAATGACAAAATTAGGCAATCCAGATTACGTGAAAAACTTGGATCGACAAACAGTCACACATGTTGTTAATCTCATCAAAGAACGTATAGAGACCACCATTGACCAAATGAAGCTGAATGCCGATCCAGTTCCAGTAATCCTTGTAGGTGGTGGCAGCATACTACTAGGTAATGAATTAAACGGTGCTTCGTCGGTTATTCGTCCAACAAATGGAGATATTGCAAATGCTATTGGCGCTGCAATTGCTCAAGTTGGAGGCCAGGTTGAAAATGTGTATTCTCTGGACAAACTTACAAGGCAAGAGGCAATGAGTATGGCTCAAAGTGAAGCCATAAACAAAACAATCTCAGCAGGTGGAGATCCAGAAACTATAGAAATTGTAGAAATAGAAGAAATCCCTTTAACCTACCTACCCAGTAATGCAGTAAGAATTAGAACAAAAGCAGTTGGCAACTTAATGGGAATTTCCTAGTAGATGTTTTCTAATAGGCCAAAACGTATCTTTTATGGCTGGATTATAGTTGCATCAATGGCACTTATAAATTTTGCGGGAATGGCTACTGGAAACCTGAACTTCGGATTATTTATCCCTCTTATGGAATCTGATCTCAACATCAGTCGGACGGCTTTCGGGTGGATGGATACTGCAAGAAGATTTACGGGAGGAGCTGCGAGCTATTTCGTTGGGAAAATCATCGACAAACATGGCCCACGAATATATATAGTTGTTGCCGCTATAATAATTGGATCATCAATGATACTAATTGGTTTTTCGCAAAAATCTTGGCAACTAATATTGCTTTTTGGAATCATTGGACTTTCAGGACTAGCTGCACCAGGAGGCTTAGTCACTTCAGTCCCCGTTGCAAAATGGTTCTTTAAAAAACGTGGTATTGCAATTGCATTAGCATCCGTAGGATTAGGCCTTGGTGGAATAGTAATGCTACCTGCAACCCAAATATTTATCGAAAACATTGGATGGCGTAACACATGGATTTTGTTAGCAATTATTTTCATGCTAATTACAATCCCTATATCTGCAATATTTCTAAGACGCCGGCCAGAAGATTTGGGACTAAAAGTTGATGGTGAATCTGCAAGCGAAAAAATCAATAATTCAAAACCCTTCGCAACAAAACAAATCGAAAAGACCGAAGACGAAATTTCTTGGACTGTAAAAGACGCACTCCACACAAGAACATTTTGGATGCTCACAATTATATTTGCACTCGTTGGACTAGCCCAAGGGGGCGCGGGAGTTCACAGAATCCCATTTTGGATGGATAATGGATATGATGGACGAACAGTTGCCTTTGCGTTTTCTTTAGATGCTGCAGGAGCGGCATCCATGGCGATAATATCAGGATGGGTAGCAGACAAACTACCTATAAGATATATTGCAACGTCTTCGTATAGCGGTTTTATTTTTGCATTGTTGTTAATGTTACTAACATCAAAAATACCTGAAAGCCCCACTTGGTTAGTGTTTGCTTCAAGTGGAATCTTTGGTCTTTCTGTTGGGGCTAACATGATCGTTACTGGATATATATTTGCAGCTTATTTCGGGAGAGACTTTTTAGGAGCAATCCGGGGAATCACAATGCCAGTTCTATTAATTAGCGCAGGAATTGGCCCTCCAATAGTTGGATACATGTTCGAAAGTACCGGAAGCTATCAAATGGCTTGGTGGATTATGATTTTATTGTACGGGGCAGCAGCAGCATTAGTAATTACAGTCCGCGCTCCCAAAAACGCAATATTACAAGAAGAAATTTCGTGACAAATTACTCTTTAACAAAAGCAACTAATAGCCCCATTTGTAGGTTGACATGCTAATTTATATCAAGTAAACTTTCTACTTGCGCCTAGAGCGTAAAGCTTGATTTATTATCCCAAGCAATATTAACAGGAATAACCTATGCCTACAGTTAATCAATTGGTTAGAAAACCTAGAAGAAGGCGAACGAAGAAATTTAAGTCGCCAGCTTTAAGGTATTCATATAATTCACTAAAGAACCGCATGAGTGTGGACTCTGGGTCCCCTCAGCGAAGAGGCGTTTGCGTACAAGTAAGGACTCAAACCCCTAAGAAACCTAATTCTGCATTAAGAAAAGTAGCAAGGGTGAGACTGACCAATGGCATGGAAGTCACTGCATACATCCCTGGAGAGGGACACAACTTGCAGGAACACTCATTAGTACTCATTCGAGGCGGAAAAGTACGAGATCTTCCTGGTGTACGCTACCACATTGTTCGTGGTGCTCTTGATGCCGCGGGCGTAACGGGAAGAAAAAAAAGTCGTAGCAAATACGGCTCAAAAAAATCTTAGGATTCAATCATGGCTAGAAGAAGAAGAGCAGAAATAAGACCAGTTAAAGCTGACCCCAAATACGGGAGTGAAGATTTAAGCCGTTTCATCAATCGGGTAATGTTAAACGGGAAAAAAACTACTGCCCAAAGAATAGTCTATGGTGCTCTGGATTTAGCAGAGCAAGAGATGAATCGTCCTGGCCTAGAAGTATTCCTTATGGCAGTAAGAAATGCTACTCCACAACTTGAAGTAAAATCTCGCCGAGTCGGAGGTGCAACTTACCAAGTTCCCACCGAAGTTCTGCCTTCTAGAAAATCTGCTCTAGCAATGCGCTGGATAATTACTGCTGCAAGAGGAAGAACTGGATCTGCGATGAAAGAATTACTAGCTCAAGAATTAATAGAAGCAGCTCGTGATCAAGGCGCAGCAGTAAGAAGAAAAGAAGAATTACACAGAATGGCGGAGGCGAATCGAGCATTCGCGCATTACAAATGGTAACACCAACTACATCAGAATCTCCCAAATTTAAAAAGGCGTCTAACATATCTCAGGAAAACGTTAGAAATATTGGCTTCATTGCTCACATCGACGCAGGTAAAACTACCGTTACAGAGCGAGTATTATTTTTCTGTGGAAGAACTCATAAAGTTGGCGGTGTTGACGATGGAACTACTGTCACCGACTGGATGGAGCAGGAACGCGAAAGAGGAATAACCATCACTTCAGCTGCTACTGCTGCAGATTGGAAATCTTACTCGATAAATATCATTGACACTCCCGGACACGTTGATTTCACAGCAGAAGTTGAGCGAAGCCTGCGAGTTCTTGATGGTGGTGTGGTTGTATTTGATGCTGTTGCAGGAGTTCAGCCGCAATCTGAGACCGTATGGAGACAAGCTGATAGATACAACGTTCCTCGCATTTGTTTCGTCAATAAAATGGATCGAGTTGGTGCTTCGTTCGAACGCACCATTAAAAGTATCATCGATAGGCTTTCGGCTAACCCTGTCCCTGTTCAAATCCCTATAGGCGTAGAGGAAAATTTCTCAGGTGTAATCGACTTGGTTGACCAAAAAGCTATATTCTTTCCAGAAGAAATTACAGATGAAATAAAAATCGGTGATATCCCTGCTGAATTAATGGATGATTTTAATAAATACAGAGAACAATTAATCGAAAAGGTATCAGAAGTAAATGACGACTTGTTGGAAAAATATCTTGACGGTGAATCTATTTCAAACGAAGAATTAAAATCCGGGATCCGAATGGCTACAATTGCCAATCAAATAGTTCCTGTGCTTTGCGGAACTGCCCTAAAACATAAAGGCATACCCCCACTTTTGGATGCGATTGGTGACTACTTACCTTCACCAAAAGATATTGATGCAATCAGCGGGAAATCATATAAAGAAGATACTGAAATTACGCGTGAGTCTGATGAAAATGCACCGTTCTCGGCATTAGCATTTAAATCAGTTCCTGACCCATTCATTGGTAGACTTGTGTACCTTCGAGTGTACTCGGGATCAATTGAATCTGGATCAAGTGTTTTTAATTCCACTCAGGGAATTCGTGAAAGACTCGGCAGGGTAGTGAAAATGCATGCTAATGATCGAGAGGATTTAGATACCATACGTGCTGGAGATATAGTGGCTGCTGTTGGGCTAAAGAATACCACCACTGGCGACACAATATGCGACCAAGACAAGCCAATAGTCCTTGAGCAAATCAGTTTTCCTGAACCCGTAATATCTATGGCCATCGAGGCCAAAACACGCAGTGACCAAGACAAGTTAGGTGATGCGTTATATAAAATGGCAGATGAAGATCCAACATTTAAAGTTTCATTTGATCAAGAAGCTGCTCAAACTGTTATGTCGGGTATGGGGGAGTTGCATTTAGAGATAGCAGTTGACCGAATGCGTCGAGAATATGGTGTAGATTCCAATGTTGGTAAACCAAAAGTTGCATACAGAGAAGCATTAAAGGCATTAGCAAAAGCCGAGGCTAGGTTTGTTAGGCAATCTGGCGGTCACGGTCAATTTGGACATGTTATTTTAGAACTTGAACCTCTTGAGAGAGGTACAGGAGTTGAATTTGAAAGTAAAGTCGTAGGCGGTAATATTCCTAACGAATATATACCCTCAGTCGAACACGGCGTTCGTGAAGCATTAAAAACAGGTCCAATTTCTGGGCATCCAGTTTTGGATGTGAAAATAACACTATTGGATGGAAGTTATCATGATGTTGACTCATCTAAAGTGGCATTTGAAATAGCTGGCTCAATGGCTGCTAAATCAGCTATGTCCAGGGGCAAAATGGCTCTTCTAGAACCTGTAATGTCTCTTGAAGTAATAACACCTGAAGAATTCCTCGGAGATGTTCTTTCTGACCTGGGAAAACGCAGAGCTCAAATTGGAGGACTAGAGGGAGAAAATGACGTTCAAATTGTCAAAGCTAATATCCCTCTTGGAGAGAGTTTTGGGTATGCAAGTACTCTTAGATCTCTAACACAAGGCAGGGCTTCCTACACGATTGAGTTCCATCAATATGAAGAAACATCGGCCTCAATAATCGAAAAGAATGAATAGGAAATTTTTTTAAGATGGTAACTCAAAATAGACTAAGAATTATTCTCAAAGCATTCGAGCATCGAATTCTAGATCAGTCTGCAACTCAAATTGTTGAAGCTGCTGAACGTACAGGGGCAAGAGTTTCTGGACCTATCCCTCTACCAACAACCATAAAAAGGTTTTGTGTAATTCGAGGACCCCACGTTCACAAAAAAGGACGTGAACATTTTGAAATACGTACTCACAATCGACTAATTTATATTGACAATCCCGAAGCAAGGACAATTGACTCCCTTACCAAACTTAATGTCCCTGCAGGCGTGGATGTTACTATCAAAACTTAAACTGAGATCATTTTATGGCTATCACACAAATTTTAGGAAAGAAAATTGGTACAACGCAAATCTTCCGCGAAGACGGATCTGCTGACTGTGTAACAGCAATCCAAGTCTCTCCATGTACAGTCACTCAAATCAAATCATCCTCAATTGACGGATATGAAAGTGTGCAATTAGGATTTGAAACGATTAAGAAAACTACAAAACCCAAAATTGGTCACTTCAAGAAGTCTTCTGATCAATTATTCAGATATCTTCGAGAAGTCACATCAGACGGAACTGAAGACCTGAATATTGGAGACAAATTTGATTCTTCTATATTTGAGCCAGGAGAACGTCTAGATGTCACTGGGATTTCTAAAGGAAGAGGATTCCAAGGCGGCGTCAAAAGGCACAATTTCAGAGGTGGACCCAAAACACATGGACAATCGGATAGGCATAGAGCTCCAGGATCAATTGGCGCTGGAACCTCCCCTGGAAAAGTTCTAAAAGGATTGAAAATGGCAGGCCATATGGGAAATATTAAAGTTACTGTTAAAAATCTTGAAGTGGTTTCAGTAGATGTTGAAAAAAATGCTGTCCTTGTCAAAGGAGCCGTTCCTGGTGCTCGACAGGGTTTACTTTTATTGTCAAAGAGAGGTAAGTAACTTATGGAACTAACTCTCAAAAATATTAATGGTGAAAATCTTGGCAGTATTGAAGTCAGGGACGACGTTTTTAATATTGACATGAACCAAGCTTTACTGCACCAAGTAATAGTGGCTCAACTCGCAAATAAGCGACAAGGTACTGCTAAAGTAAAAACCCGTTCTGAAGTTTCAGGCGGAGGTGCCAAACCAAGACCCCAAAAACATACTGGACGATCTAGGCAAGGATCTATTCGTTCCCCATTATGGCGTAAAGGAGGAGTGACCTTTGGTCCGTCTCCCAGAGATTATTCACAAAGAACACCCAAACGGGTTAAGCGACAAGCATTGAAAATAGTTCTTTCGGACAAGGCCCGTGAAAACCGAATCACAATTTTAGACAAAATTGGAATCGATAACCCTAAAACCAAATCAATGTTAAATTTGCTAAAGACACTAGATATAGAGCCTTCAACATTAATGGTTTTAGATGGAGAGAATACTGATATTTACAGAACCATCAACAATATTCCAAAAGTTAAATGTTTACCATCTTCTGCGCTAAATCCTTTAGATTTATTAAATGCAAGATCAATAGTCGCAACGTTGGATTCAATTCGAAATATTGAGAGTTTATGGGGTGGCAATTTTGATAGATTCAAAAATCGTAACAGTAATGAAATAGAAATATCGGAAAAAAATAATGGATCATAATTCATACAACATACTTAGAAAACCCGTAGTAACAGAAAAAAGCACTCTTATAATGGAGTCTTCTAATAGATATACCTTTGAGGTACTGCCTTCTGCAACCAAATTACAAATCAAAAATGCTGTACAACAAGCTTTTGGGGTAGATGTAGTGCAAGTAAACACTATGAATGTCCGTGGAAAAAGAAAAAGATACGGACCAAGATTTTCTATTAAGCCTTCTCGCAAAAAGGCTATTGTTACTATAGCTGATGGCCAAAGTATAACTATATTTGAGGGGGTTTAATTAAATGCCGCTGAAAACAAGAAAACCCTTAACCCCTGGACAAAGGGGTATGGTCCAGCAAACTACTGAAGATATTACTACTTCAAAACCCAAAAAATCTTTGCTTAAACCGCTAAAAAAACATGGTGGTAGAAGTAGAAATGGTAGACTTACAGTCCGTCATCGCGGAGGAGGACATAAACGTAGGCTTCGTGAAATTGATTTTAAACGAAATAAATTTGATGTGCCTGGAACTGTTAACTCTATAGAATACGATCCAAATCGATCTGCAAGAATTGCGCTAATTAAGTATCGCGACGGAGATTGGAGATACATCCTTGCTCCTAATGGATTAAAAGTTGGAAATATCATTCAAGCAGGCGAAAACGCTGAAGTTAAAGTTGGTAATTCACTTCCTTTAAAATCGATACCCGTCGGAACCATGGTTCACAATATCGAACTATATCCAGGTAAAGGCGGGCAAATAGTTCGCAGCGCTGGAACTTCTGCCCAAGTCATGGCACGAGATGAAAAATACACTTTAATAAATTTACCGTCTGGTGAAACAAGACAAGTGTTAACAACAAATATGGCTACAATTGGCCAAGTGAGCGCCGTAGATCATAAAAATACCAAACTTGGAAAAGCTGGCCGAAAAAGGCATATCGGAAGGCGACCCGAAGTACGTGGAGTTGTAATGTCACCACGCGACCATCCACATGGTGGTGGAGAAGGAAGATCACCTATAGGAATGCCAGGGCCAAAAACTCCTTGGGGAAAACCCGCATTAGGGTATAGAACAAGACGCAAAAAATCTAGTGATCGATTAATAGTTAGAAGAAGGTATCAAAAGTAAAATGTCGAGATCAATCAAAAAAGGTCCATACGTTGACAAGAAACTTGCACGGAAGATAACTGCTGCTCAATCAAACCGTTCCCAACAGGTAATAAGAACTTGGTCCAGAGCATCTACTATCATGCCAGATATGCTAGGGCTGACTATAGCCGTACACGATGGTCGCAGGCATGTCCCTCTTTTCATCACAGAAAATATGGTTGGACACAAATTAGGAGAATTCGCTCCTACTAGAACATTCCGAGGACATAGTTCTCGATCTGAAAGGATTACTAGCGCAAGCTAAATACGGAGAACTATTATGCCAATTCGAGCTTTATCAAAAAATACAGGAATTCCAACTACTAAAATCAAACCTTATGTTGATTTGGTACGTGGTAAAAAAGTGGAAGATGCATTAAGAGAATTAAGTGCTCTACCTTCTCCTGCAGCTGAAAGGGTTGCAAAGGTAATAAAATCTGCAGCCTCCAATGCTGAGAATGAACTAATGTCTAGAATCTCAGACCTAAAGATCGTTGAAGCATATGCTAACGAAGGTCCTACATTAAAGAGATTCCGGGCAAGGGCAAGGGGGCGCGCATTTAGAATCTTAAAGAGGAGTAGCCACGTTACAGTTGTGGTAGATGACTCCGAATCAAGGGAGGATATGTAAGTTGGGACATAAAACTCATGCAACTGGATTCCGTATAGGCATAGTCAAAGATTGGCAATCCAAATGGTTTGCTGTCAAACATGCAGATTATCGATCCATGATTTTAGAAGACAGAAAGATACGTGACTCAATATTATCAAGATACTCAGATGCTGGCATATCCAGGGTAGATATAGAAAGAAACCGTGATGACTTGACTATAACAATTCACACAGCGCGACCTGGAATTGTTATTGGTAGAGGAGGGCAAAGAGTTGAGGAATTGAGACGCGAACTTGTCGAACTGACTAGCCGAAGAGCTGTTCGGTTGAACGTACAGGAAATCAGACAACCCGAATTAGATGCTTATCTAGTAGGCAGGAATGTAGCTGACCAACTAGAAAGAAGGATTGCCTTTCGCCGGGCTATTAAGCAAGCAGCAGGCCGAACTATGCAAGCCGGGGCAAAAGGAATAAAAATTATTGCCTCTGGAAGATTAGCTGGCGCAGAAATTGCTCGAGCAGAAAAAGTTCTCGAAGGTCGAGTCCCATTACATACTCTTAGAGCTGATATAGACTATTCACTTGTAGAAGCTAAGACTGAATATGGCACAATTGGCGTCAAAGTATGGATTTATAAAGGCGATATTCTTCAAACATCAATTTTGGAACCCGAAGAAGAGAATATTCAGCCCATCGAAGTTGTGTTAAGTGGCGAACAGTCCGCAAACCAATCTGACTCCAATACAGAAACATCTTCAGCTGAGTCACAAGATATTGGAGAGGAATCTAAGGAAAATGCTTCAACCTAAACGAATTAAATATAGAAACCACCATCGTGGAAGACGAAAGGGCTTGTCTGTAGCTGGCAGCACTTTAAACTTTGGGGAATTTGGACTCAAAGCTACTGGGCCTGCGTGGGTTACATCACGACAAATAGAAGCAGCACGTAGGGCAATGACCAGATATACTCGTAGAGGTGGAAGAATCTGGATCAGGATTTTTCCAGACAAAAGTGTCACCGCACGAGCAGCCGAAACCAGAATGGGTAAAGGTAAAGGAGCTGTTGACCACTGGGTGGCAGTCGTCAAACCTGGAAGAATAATGTTTGAACTTGCAGGAATCCCAGAGGAAACGGCTAAAAGAGCTCTGACTTTAGCATCATCTAAAATGCCGATGGCAACAAAAATAGTATCAAGACACACAACTCAGGAATAATAAAAATGGCAGAAATAGACGATTTAAGATCACTAAATAATGACGATTTATCTAACGAGAGTCAAGAAGCGTATCAAGCAGCAATGAACCTACGTTTTCGTGCTGCAACTCTGCAACTTTCTGATGTTACTGAAATTAAAAAAATTAAAAAGAGAATAGCAAGAATAAAAACCATCCAAAGACAACGAACAATAGCTGAGAACAATAATGAGTAATGTAAACCGAAAAGTAAGAATTGGGAAAATCACTAGTGACCGTATGGATAAATCAATCGTCGTAATGGTTGAGTGGAAACGAAGACATCCTTTATATAAAAAGTTAGTTAAACAAAGGACAAAATTTGTTGCCCATGATTACAACAATTCTGGAAGAACTGGTGACGTCGTTCGAATAGTTGAAACACGCCCCCTATCTAAAACAAAAAACTGGAAATTAGACGAAATTTTGGAACGTTTTGAAGGTTTTACACCTACTCAAAGTAAAACTGAACAAATTCCAAATTAACAGGAAACATTATGATCCAACAGTATACTAGACTAAGAGTCGCAGATAATTCTGGAGCAAAATCCATAAGCTGCATTGGAATTCCAGGAGGAACTGGCAGAACCTATGCAGGCCTTGGTGACGTGATTGTAGCCAGTGTTAAGGAAGCTGCGCCAGCAGCTCAAGTTAAGAAAGGACAAGTAGTCAAAGCAGTAATAGTGCGTACTGCAAAATCATACCGAAGACCTGATGGTTCTCACATTAAATTTGATGATAATGCGGCAGTATTAATTAGCGATGAGCAACTTCCCCAAGGAACTAGAATATTTGGGCCTATCGCACGTGAGCTTAGAGAAAAAAACTTTATGCGTATAGTGTCATTAGCTCCGGAGGTACTCTAATGCGGATACAAAAAAATGATACTGTTTTAATTACAAAAGGTCGTGATCGTGGTAAGAGAGGAACTGTTATCAACGTTATTTCAAAAACACAAAAAGTTGTTGTTGAAGGCAGTAATCTTTCTAAAAAACATGCAAAAGCAACTGGAGGAACAAGGCAGGCAGGAATTATAGACAAAGAAATGCCTATATCCATTTCCAATGTAGTACATATTTGCCCAATTTGCGATTCCCCTGGAAAAGTTAAATTCCAAAAACAGCCAGATGGTTCTAAATCGCGTATATGCAAAAAATGTGAGGCCGTCATAGAATGACTCAGAAAAATAAAAATACACCTAAAAAAGCAACAAAAACGTCTACCCAAAAGAAAACTGGTGCCGCCGACACTAAGTGGACTCCTACAATAAGACCTCTTCCGAGAGTTCAATCACAATTGTTAGAGGAAGTAGGTCCAGTTATGATGAGAGAGTTCAATTACTCTAGTGTTATGGAATTTCCTAGACTAGACAAAATTGTTGTCAATGTTGGACTTGGAGAAGCATTAACTAACTCTAGAGCTGTTGAAAATACCCTCAGAGATATAGCAATGATTACTGGTCAAAATCCAGTATCTACTAAAGCAAAAAAATCCATCGCGGGGTTTAAAATTAGAGAAGGGATGACCATTGGAGTAAAAGTCACTTTGAGAAGACGTAGAATGTACGAATTTTTTGACAGATTGATTAGTTCATCACTACCCAGAATCCGAGATTTTAGAGGTTTGTCTAGAAATTCTTTTGATGGTAGAGGGAATTATTCTATGGGGATTACGGAACAAGTCATTTTCCCTGAAATAGATTATAACTCGATCGATAAAATGCGTGGAATGCAAATTGTTATTGGCACTACCGCTAATTCTGACCAAGAAGGATTAAGGTTGTTAGAACTTTTAGGTATGCCTTTTGTAAGAATTAATGATACACAAAATGGCTAAATTTTAAGAAGGGTTTGGTGAAAATACTTGGCTAAAAAATCAAAAATTGCCCGTTGGAAAAAACCTCAACGATTCGATGTTCGTAATTACAATCGATGTGACCGCTGTGGTAGACCACGTGCTTACATCAGACATTTTGGTTTATGCCGAATTTGCTTTAGAGAATTAGCACTACTTGGAATGTTGCCTGGTGTTAGGAAAGCAAGTTGGTAGAGAACGGAGTTATTAAATGACAGTAACTGATCCAATAGCAGACATGCTAACAAGAATTCGTAATGCAATTTCCGTAAGACATGACTCGGTTCAAATCCCTGCAAGCAATGTCAAAACTGAAATTGCACGTATTTTAAAATCTGAAGGATTTATTGAAAACTTCAATATCATCACTTCTAAAAGCCCTCAACCAATGATCAGGGTATGGCTGGATTACTCTCAAGAAGACTCCGCAATTCAAGGACTAAAAAGAGTAAGCAAGCCTGGGCTTAGAATCTATACATCCAAAAGTGAAATGCCTCGTCCATATGGAGGATTGGGTATTTCTATAATTTCTACTTCGCAAGGAATTATGACAGGTAAGGATGCTTGGAAAAAAGGAATCGGCGGAGAAGTACTATGCTATATATGGTAGGAAAAAAATGTCACGAATAGGTAACAAATTAATACAAATTCCTTCTGGAGTTGAAATTGAAATCTCTGGAAGTTCGCTAACCGTCAAAGGCCCACTCGGATCTTTGAATCAAGATTTCAATCCTGATATTTTAATTTCTTCTGAAAATGGAACAATTAAAGTATCCCGACCTTCAGACGAGCGTCATCATAGATCTTTGCACGGACTAACTCGAAGCCTGATCGCAAATATGGTAGAAGGTGTTAGCAAAGGATATACAAAATCTCTGGAAATAGTTGGAGTAGGTTACCGTGCGCAGCAAAATGGATCAGGAGTGACATTAAATGTAATGTATAGCCATCCTATAAATATTGATCCATTACCCGGAGTAACTATCGAAGTCGAGGGGAATAATATTGTTCATGTCAAAGGCACTGACAAACAAGCTGTAGGTGAAATCGCAGCCCAAATCAGAAAGACACGTCCTCCGAATGTTTACACAGGAAAAGGTGTCAGATATCAAGGAGAGCAGGTTAGGCGTAAGCCTGGAAAATCTGCACGAAGGGAAGCTTAAATGAGCAATAAAAATAACAAATCCAATTCTGCGCGCCGAAAAATGCGCCATTTTCGGGTTAGAAAAAAAATTAGTGGCACTGATGTCAGACCAAGATTGGCAGTTTTTAGAAGCCTACGTCATATATATGCTCAACTAATTGATGATTTAAATGGAGTTACAATTGTATCTGCTTCTAGTCAGGAAAATGATATCGTAGTTGACGAACCTTCTAGCAAAACCAAATTGGCAAACCAAGTTGGAGAATTAATTGCTGATCGAGCAAAATCTAAAGGTGTCAAAGAAGTAGTTTTTGACCGAGGTGGATACAAATATCATGGTCGAGTGAAAGCCTTGGCAGAAGCAGCAAGAAAAGGAGGACTTGGGTTTTGACTTACACTCAACAAAATGAATCAAACTCCATCTCTAATAATTTCATTTCAGATCCTGAGGAATTCCCTATCACGGAAAGAGTGGTGAAAATTTCTCGAGTTTCCAAAGTTGTAAAAGGAGGCCGGAATTTAACCTTTAGCGCAGTCGTTGTAGTAGGCGATCAAAATGGAAAAGTTGGAATCGGTATGGGGAAAGCAGCAGCAGTACCTGATGCAATAAGAAAAGGTGCTACTAATGCTAAAAAAGATATGGTAGAAATAGTTTTGAAGGACAGCACAATCCCTCATGAAATAGTTTCAAAATTTTGTGGTTCGATTGTGATGCTTAAACCAGCTGCCCAAGGAACAGGTGTAATTGCTGGAGGTGCTGTCAGGTCAGTAGTTGAACTCGCGGGAATTAAAGATATATTGACAAAAGTACGCCGTAGCACTAACCCTGTCAATGTTGTTACAGCTACATTCAATGGTTTAAAAGAACTTAGGGATATCGAAAAATCTATTGCCCTGAGAAAAAAACTAGTTCACGATGCGTCTGAACGTGATGAAGAACGACGTAAAAGACGTGAGATGCGACGTTCTTCTGAGAATGCAGGATAAATAATTTCATGACTAAACTAAAAATTACACTTACAAAAAGTGGTATCGGAAATAGATGGGACCAAAAACGAACCATCGAAAGCTTAGGTTTAAGCAAATTGAATCAATCAGTTGAACACGACGATACCCCTTCAATAAGAGGTATGATATTCAAAATTCGTCATCTTATAGAAGTTGAAGAAACTAACTAACTCCAGGATAAAACATGGAACAACATGAATTAAAACCCGTAAAATCAAAAAAAGCTCGCAAGCGAGTCGGAAGAGGAGACGCTAGCGGATATGGAAGTTATTCAGGACGTGGAATCAAAGGGCAGAATTCTCGTTCTGGAGGTGGTGTAAGACCAGGATTTGAAGGTGGACAGCTTCCATTATTTCGAAGACTACCTAGAATTAGAGGATTCACAAATATTTTCCGTACAGACTATAGTGTTGTGAATGTAGAACATCTTGAGACCTTTGAAAACGGAACTGATATTACTCCAGAATTATTAGTTCAAGTTGGTCTAGTAAAAAAAGAAAAATCCCTAATTAAGATTTTAGGATCCGGAGAATTAAGCAAATCTTTGAATGTTCACGCTCACAAGTTCTCAGGGTCTGCTAAAAATAAAATCGAATCAGCAGGCGGAAAGATAGAGGAACTTAAGTAATGCGACAATCGCAAGCTCCATCCTCTCAACAAAGGGAACAACTAGGCCGTCCTCAGCTTTTGCAATCAATGATCGATGCTTTAGCAATCCCTGATCTTAGAGGCAAAATTATTTTTACATTAGCTATGCTAGTGATTTTCAGATTTGTTGCCCAAGTACCTATACCCGGAGTTGACTCGCAAGCGTTAAGACAAGCTTTTGATTCAAATGCGTTGCTCGGATTCCTTGATCTATTTAGTGGTGGAGCAATGGCTAACTTAAGCATTGCAGCTTTGGGAGTTTATCCCTACATTACTTCGAGCATTATAATGCAAATAATAACTCCTGTTTTACCTCAGCTAAAATCCCTTTCACAAGAGGGAGAAGCGGGAAGACAAAAAATCAATCAATACACTCACTATCTCACTGTACCGATTGCCCTATTACAAGCTTGGGGACAATTAACACTACTTAGACAATCAGGTGTATTACCTGGAGTTGAATTTGGACTAAACTTGACTACTCTGGGAATACTTTCATCTATGATTGCGGGTACTATTTTCCTAGTGTGGTTGGGTGAATTGATTACAGAAAGGGGACTTGGCAACGGAGTTTCATTAATTATATTTGGTGGAATCGTAGCAAGCTTCCCAAGAATGGTAGGGCAAGGATTCTTAGAAAGTGATCAAGGTGCAGGATTACTACTCTTGGCGCTATTCGGTTTTGGCATAATTTATGTAATTGTGCTTTTTACTGAAGCCCAAAGAAGAATACCTGTCCAATATGGACGTAGTGTATTCACCGGAGGCAGGATGCAAAGACAATCCGGCTCATCATTTCTTCCAATCAGAGTTAATTCCGCCGGTATGATTCCTTTGATTTTCGCATTTTCAATAGTCATCCTTCCAGCTACTATTGCAAGCTATTTTGTAAGTCCTCTAAGCGATGATATTTTTTCAAAATTTGCTTCCATTGTGGCAAACGGTTTGAACCCATCCAATTTTGTATATTGGGCTATTGTGTTTGTCCTAGTAATTATTTTCACATTTTTCTACACATTGGTTACATTTCAGCAACAAAATCTTGCAGAAAACCTCCAAAGAAATGGTGGATTTATTCCAGGAATACGTCCCGGACAACCAACTCAAGAATACATTAATCGAGTCGTAGTTAGGGTCACTTGGGGAGGCGCATTATTTTTAGGAATCGTTGCCATTTTACCGTTCTTTATCACGGAATTAACCAACGTAAGAGCTTTAACTCTTAGTAGTACAAGTTTATTGATTATGGTTGGTGTTGCACTTGATACAATGCGCCAACTCGAATCGCAATTACTTATGCGTAATTATGAGGGGTTCCTAAGGTAAATTTTGCAATGAATGTAATTTTAATTGGCCCCCCTGGTTCTGGAAAAGGGACGCAAGCAAACAAGCTAGCTTCGTCTTTAAACATACCGTGTGTCTCTTCCGGAGATTTGTTCCGAGAGCATCAATCCCGCGGCACAGAACTTGGCAACATGGCTGCAGAATATATGTCCAAGGGTATTCTTGTCCCAGACGAAATCACAGTTAATATGGTAATCGACTGGATCGAATCAATAAAACAAAATACCGGATTCCTACTAGATGGATTCCCTAGAACACTTGCACAAGCTGAATCTCTGGACTCTTATATGAACCCCACTAACCCTATAGACATTGTGCTTTATATAAAAGTAAGTGCTTCAGAATTAGTAAATCGACTCGCTGGCAGATATTTTTGTGCATCATGCGGAGCAACTTATCACATCAAATTTGCACCCCCAAAAATTCACAATGTTTGCAATCATTGTGAATCAATTTTAATTCAACGAGATGATGATAAACCGGAAATAGTCATGAAGCGTATAAATGTTTATGAATCTGAAACTGCACCCCTAATAAATTTTTATCAAAGACAATCAATTCTAAAAGAAATTAATGGTGAACAAACTATCGATAATGTAAGTCAAAATTTACAAAGCGCCACAGCCCTAAACTAAATATGCATTCAGGTTAAGAATTTGCAAAATAACATTGGAATAACAATAAAATCAAAAAGAGAATTGGATTTGATGCGTCAATCTGCAAAGGTACTCGTAGAAGCAAAAAAACGCGTCGCTGATTCAATTTCTCCAGGAATTAGCACGCAAAAATTAGATAGTATTGCCGAAGACGTAATTAGGAACTTAGGGGCGATTCCTTCATTTAAGGGATATACTGGAGGTATGGCTTCAACTGGATTTCCGGGTACTGTTTGTGCCTCAATAAATGATGAAATTGTTCACGGTATTCCTAGTGACCGAAAACTAAACGACGGTGATATCTTAAGCATTGATGTCGGAGCAATTGTAGGTGGATTTCACTCAGACAGTGCCTTCACAGTAGGTGTAGGAGAAATAACCCCTGAAGCACAAAATTTAATCAACGCCACTCATAATGCTTTGAAAACAGGAATCTCGAAAGCGATTGGCGGGAATCGAATTGGAGACATTTCATCAGCAGTACAAAAATATGGTGAATCATTGGGCTACGGAATAGTTAGACAATATGTAGGACATGGAATTGGAAGAAACCTTCACGAAGAACCTCAAGTACCCAATTATGGAGATGCGGGGAAAGGACCAAAACTATTACCTGGAATGTGTCTAGCAATTGAACCAATGCTAAATGTAGGAACTTGGAAAACTAAACAATTATCTGATGGATGGACAGTTTCAACTGAAGATGGGGAATTATCTGCACATTTTGAAGACACTATTATAATTACTGAAAACACACCAGAAAATCTAACCTTTATCGAAGGGTATTACTAAATTTATAGAAGGGATCAAATGGCAGATACAGATAGAGAAGCCATAGAAGTTGAAGGAACTATTAAGGAAGCTCTTCCGAATGCAACATTTCGAGTAGAGCTTGCTAATGGTCACCCTGTACTAGCGTATATTTCGGGTAGATTACGTTTGAATTTTATCAGAGTACTACCTGGAGATAGAGTATTAGTCGAACTATCGCCATACGATTTAGATAGAGGAAGAATCACTTACAGATTCCGATAATGGAGAATTAAAATGAAAGTTTCCGCATCAGTAAAAACCAGATGTGCAAAGTGTAGAGTTATAAGACGTAAAAGGCGTGTAATGATAATTTGTGAAAACCCCAAACATAAGCAACGACAAGGATAGGAGTCAGATTATGGCAATAATCGTAGGTGTAAATATCCCTGATAATAAACGCGTGGAAATTTCTCTGACCAGTATTTATGGAATAGGTCCTGTACAATCAAAATTGATTGTTGAAAAAGCAGGGATTGAAAATAATCCACGTGTTAGAGAGTTATCAGAAAGCGATTTAAATCGCTTGCGTGAAATTGTTGACAACGAAATGACCGTGGAAGGTGATTTAAGACGTGAAGTCAACACAAACATCAGACGACTGATAGAAATTGGATGTTATAGAGGATTAAGACATAGACGTTCTTTACCTAGTCGAGGGCAAAGAACAAGAACCAATGCACGCAGTCGTCGCGGACCAAGACGAGCTGTTGCAGGCAGAAAAACTGTAGTCAAGTAATTCAACAAATCTAGCAAAGGATTAACGATGGCAAGAAGACCAAGATCCAGACGTAGAGAACGAAAATCAATACCGGTAGGAAGAGCTTATATTCATTCTACTTTTAACAATACAATCGTCACTTTGACAGATTCCCAAGGGGGGGTTATTGCATGGGGCAGTGGAGGAACTAGTGGATTCAAAGGATCCAGAAAGTCTACCGCATTTGCTGCACAAAGAGCAGGTGAAGATGCTGCTAAGAAAGCTATGAACCATGGATTACGTCAAGTTGATGTACTTGTACGTGGTCCTGGTGCAGGAAGAGACGCTGCAGTCAGATCTTTGCAGACATCAGGCCTACATATTACAAGCATAAGAGATGTGACACCAATTCCTCATAATGGAACAAGACCTCCGAAACGTCGACGAGTTTAATTTGAATCAAAACCATAACATCATAGAACCAAACAATGAAGAGCAGCGTTTGGATTACAGTCAAGCAAAGTCGCTTTTCCAAATCATTGCGTCTAGTTTCAAAATCTACCGACTAGGATTTGTAAACATTGTTTCCACTTCTGCGATTTTAAGCATTCCTATTCTACTGATGACACATTTGATACTTCTATTGCTAGGTGAATCTATTACTGATAATAGTCCTTATCAATATTTCACAAATTTTGTTGAAGATTTCGGAAAAATAATCATAGCATCTGCATTGATACATTGTGTTTGCCAATATTACTTGTCCTCAAAAATTTCTGTATCTAAAGCTTATACTGCAGTTGTTCAAAGAATTTTTTCAATTGTTCAAATTGCTACTATAGTCAGTCTTGCATTAGCACTAATGCATTTAATAAATATAAGACTATTACTAGGACTTGAAAATGCTGACAATCTAGCAAATGAAATCAAAGCATCGGGTGGAGATCAAATTGCAATAAACTCTACTTTTCAATCGAATTTTCCCACCCAAGATTTACTGATTTCTTTAATTGCTTTAGTTTTATTTTTCATACTATCGGTTTATTTAATTAATATAATCAATTCAATTGTGGTTGACGGATTAAACTTAAATCATGCGATTAATCAAACCAAAAACCTTTTGAAAAATAATTGGTGGAGAACATCGGGAATTATATTAACAATTTTTTGCTTAGGTTCTATCGGAGAATTCCTAACCATAACTGCTATTAGAATACCAATGTTTGAATTAGGACTGCAGGAAGCAATTTCCTCACAACTACTCTATGAAATAACTTTCTGCTTGCTGATACTACCACTAATGGTAATTTCACTCACACATCTTTTTTTTGATCTCAAAGCTCGTAAGGAATCTTCAGCATATTAAAAATAAATAATTTGAATTCTCAAGAATATTAATTATACAAAAAGGAAAGACAATATTATGGCCAGATATACAGGACCCAAATGTAGAAACTGTCGTAGATTTGGAATGAAATTATGCACTAAGCCACCAACTAAGTGTGCGTGGGAAAGACGCAAAAGCCCTCCCGGAGGACAACAATCTACTAGAAGAAGACGGGTCACAGAGTACGGAACTCGGTTACGAGAAAAACAAAAAGCTCGTGCTATTTATGGGGTTCTTGAAAGACAATTCAGTAAGTACTTTAAGATGGCTAGAGATGCCAATGGAGCAACTGGAGATATATTGTTTCAACTTTTAGAAACTCGTATGGACAATGTAGTCTATCGACTCTCTTTTGCCGACTCTCGTAGCCAAGCAAGACAGATCGTAAATCATGGTCATATGTTATTAAATGGAAAACGCATGGATATTCCGTCACATCATGTCCAAGTTGGAGATATAATTACATGGAAGAAAGCTGCAAACACTGGCGATGATCAACCAGATTTCATTGCATCAATGACAGCTGATGCCCCAAGACGACCAATTCCATCTTGGTTAAGAATGGATTTATCTACACTATCAGGTGAAGTCGTTACTATGCCTGATGTTTCAGAAATTGAATCTGAAATTGATTCACGACTTATTGTTGAATTTTACTCACGCTAACAATCTATACGTTCACTATTAGGAGTTATCATTATGACTTTAGAACCTTTTGCCACTGCTGGCATTGTTGAATTCGTTGAAGAAGAAGAGGTTCCCATACCTAATCCTGATGTTTCAGAAATTGAAGCCGACGAACAATATGGAAAATTCGAAATTTCTCCACTCCAAAAGGGATTTGGAATCACATTAGGAAACCCCATTAGGCGAGTCCTATACAGTTCTCTGCCTGGTGTTGCAATCACTTCAGTGAAAATAGACGATGTCTATCATGAATATTCTACTATTGAGGACGTTAAAGAAGAAGTCCCCGAAATCTTGCTAAACATCAAAGGTATTAGAATTTTGAATGAATCTGATACTGACAGACCTGGCAAAATGAGATTGGAGGTTGCAGGAGAAGGAGAGGTATGTGCAGGTGATATAATGCCCACATCAGATTTCCAAATAGTCAATCCCGAATTACATCTAGCAACTTTAAATTCTTCTAAAGCAAAATTAAGTCTAGAAATGAACGTTGACCACGGAACCGGATACAAACCAGCATCCGCAATGGATGAATCTGATATAGGATTACTACCAGTAGATGCAATTTTTACGCCCATTAGAAAAGTAAACTATTCTGTTGAACCTACACGTATTGGCCAAAACACGAATCTTGAAAAATTAATCGTAGAAGTTTGGACTGATGGTTCAATTTCTCCAAAAGATGCGATAGCAGATGCTTCTAAAATCCTATCCGAGCAATTCTACTTTATTTCCACGACAACACAAATTGTAGATACGGAAGATGAATCATCAGCACCAAATCTGGTACCTCACGCAACAGCCAACATTAAAGTTGAAGATTTAGAATTATCATCTAGAACCCTAAACTGTCTGAAGCGTGCCGATATTAATACAGTTGGCGGCATCATGCAAACCAATAAAAAAGCTCTCATGCAAATTCGTAATTTCGGAGAGAAATCTTACAGGGAATTAGTAGGCATACTATTAGAACTTGGTTTAGATCACAAAACTGGAGGACCTTCCCAAGAGGCGGAAACTTTGGAAGAAACTGAAATTACATCTGAATAATCTACAACAATCAAACAAAATACAAATTTTTATATAATGGAGCACCGAAATGCGACACAAAATCGCACACAATAAATTATCTCGCAAACCTGCTCACCGAAACTTGATGTTACGGTCAATGGTTACTGATCTAATCAGACTTGAGTCCATAACTACTACTTCAGCACGTGCAAAGGAAGTTAGAAGAATGGCAGAAAAAGTCATCACCAAAGCGAAACAAAATACTTTGCACAACAGATCTCAAGTCGGAGCAATATTAACTGACAAATCTTTGATGAATAAGCTTTTCACTGAAATTGCTCCAAGATATGAAAATCGTCCAGGTGGATATACCAGAATTACAAAGCAATCGTTCCGCAAAGGTGATGCGGCAGAAATATCTAAATTAGAGCTCGTTTAGATATTAGCGCAAATGGATTGTTAAATGCATGTAGCATTGAAAATCGAATATGATGGCAAACGATATTCAGGTTTTCAATTTCAACCCAATGTACACACCATTCAACAGGAAATTGAACAATCAATTTTCAAATTCACTCAACATAAAACAAGTATACTTGGAGCTGGTAGAACAGATGCAGGTGTTCATGCTAAAGGCCAAATTATTTCATTCCAAATCAATTCGAAGTACTCCCTGCAAACAATTACAAATGCATTAAATTTTCATCTCCCAAATGATATCTCAGTCAAGTATGCAAAAAAAGTATCAGCTGAATTTAATCCTAGGAGAGATGCTACAAGCAGGAAATATGTTTATAAAATCCTAAATAGCCTAACTAGATCTCCAATCATTTCCAATTTTTCTTACCACTCATCAGAAAAATTAAATATGGATTTAATGGAAAAATCAATCACCAAATTCAAAGGAATTCACGACTTCAAACTATTCTCAGCAACACTACAAGATCCTGATGCTTCCACAGTGAGACAAATCTATAATGCGACAATTATGAAAACGAGTGATATAATAGAGATTCGGATTGAAGGCAGTTCATTCCTTCCGCGCCAAGTACGTAGAATGTCAGGTGCTATTTTGGATTTGGGGCGGTCAAAATTAACTATCAGTCAGTTCGAACAATTAATAGAAGCGAAAAAAACTTCAGCTACGGCACATGCTTTGCCAGCTAAGGGACTGTGCCTAGACGAGGTTAAATACAAAAATACTCCATATTGGGATAATTAAAATGGCAAATAATGGTTTATACGAAACAAAATCCAGCGATCTAAATCCAAAATGGCATCATTTCGACGCTGAGAATCAAACTCTAGGCAGATTGTCTAGTATGATAGCTAAAATTCTACAAGGAAAACATAAGCCTAACTATGTTCCACATCTTAATACAGGTGATTTTATAGTAGTAACAAATGTTGAAAAAATACGCGCTACAGGACAAAAACTTTCTGACAAAATGTATTATCAACATAGCGGATACCACGGTGGTTTGAGGACAGAAACATTATCGGACATCCTAGAAAAAAATCCAGAAAGAGTACTACGTAAATCTGTTAAAGGAATGCTTCCCAAAAACTCGATGGGTCGTCATATGTTATCTAGACTAAAATTGTACTCCGGTAGTGAGCATCCTCACCAAGCTCAACTCGGCATTGAAGAAAAGTAAACTTTATCCAAAAACAGGAGACCAAGTTGGTTCAAAAAGAAAAATATTATTACGGAAAAGGTAAACGTAAATCTGCCGTCGCTAGAGTTCGTCTATATTCAGGCGGTGGCCCCATTGTAGTTAACGATAAGCCAATAGAAGAATCACTGCCTTGGGATTCTTGGCAACAGCATGTAAATGAACCTTTTCGTGTTACACAGACTGAAGGAAAATACAGAGTATCTGCCAAAGTATCTGGTGGTGGGCCTGTAGGCCGAGCTGGAGCTATAAGGCACGGAATCGCTAGAGCTTTGCAAGAAGCTAATCCCGCACTCAGGTCACCACTAAAGCGAGCGGGTTTATTAGTAAGAGATTCACGAGTTAAAGAGCGCAAAAAATATGGATTAAAACGAGCTCGTAAGGCTGAACAATACACTAAACGCTAACAGCAGAGTGTGCGAACGGACATTGTGAAGTTCGGATTAAGAAGGTGTGATTCGATGAGTACAAAGTCAAAAAAACAAAATTCTGTTCATGAAAATTCTGATGCTGTTTTATCGCCTACTACGGAGAACTATTTACTCACAATTTTTCGTATGAATGAATTAGGCGAAAAAATTACCCAAACAGAATTGGCTGAGCGTCTTAAGTCAGTACCATCACACGAACGGGTAGGTACTACATTGCCTTCTGTTAGAGGTATGATCAACCGAATGAGTAAAGAGGGTCTAGTCAAAGCTGACCAAAATAAGGAAATAATATTAACTCCTCTAGGAAATAGTTCGGCTGAAACCATAGTCCGTCGTCATCGTTTATGTGAATGTATGGTGGTAGAATTATTAGGGTTAGAATTATATAAAGCGCATGAACAAGCTCACCGATTAGAACATGCAATCACCCCAGAGCTTGAAGAAAAAATCGTGGACAAATTAGGGAATCCCACAACTTGTCCATTCGGACACCCTATTCCTGGAAGTGGTTATAAAGCAAAAAATATAAGCACTTCACTAGACACTGAACCAGCAGGTAGTAAATTAAGAATTGACAGGGTTCCGGAAGATGACCAAGATCTCCTGAAGTATTTTGTAGATAATGATCTGATGCCAAACAAAAATGTCACAATAACAAAATCAGAACCTAGTTTAGGAGTAATCACCCTGAATACAGAAAACAATACAGATTTGGTCTTCAGCTTTGAAATAGCAAAATTAATCCACGTTACAAAATCCTAGGAATATAAAACACTACCCAGGCAGTATTATCAATCAAACACCGATATTATTCGGCAGGGTTTTGTTGAACGCCCCTCAAATACATCACCAATTTCCATCGTTCATCTTCAGTCAACAAATACCTAAACTGCGGCATCCATGACGGAGTTGGATTTCCCTGCACCGCTGACGCTAATCCAGAACGACCCCCGAAACTAATATAACCGAAAAGTTCCCCATCTGTAGCAGATGTGGCTGCGGTATCTAACAAGCTTCTTGGAGCAATACTTCCATGATCAAATTGTACTATCGGACCATTCCCATCAAGATTATGACCATGACATACCTGGCAATTAGTAGCAAATAACTTTTGCGCTGAGACCACATTGTCCGGATCCGAATTCCAATCATCAATCACCCTTTGAGGAACCCCCCAAGATGAATACTCTTCCATCGAACTTTTATCGATTTCAGCCCCCGTGATAGGAACCGAGTCAGCGACAGGCAAAATCCTAGGAATTTCTTGACTACCGAATGAGGGCTGATAATGCATCTCAGAAAAGACTACAACAGCATGAGATCCAGTTTCTGGAAATGCTGGCAATTTAAACCTAATATCTTCGCTTACAATCACATCTCCCGTATTATTATTGTAACAAGCAGTCAAAAACACACTAAGACTTAAAACAATTAATAAAACAAAGATATTTGTTCGAAAATTTTTCAAGAAACTCAATCCTTCCAACCATACTTTATGTCTTCAGCACCCGAGTCGCGTAACTTCTCCTCAGCAAGTGCTATACGATCTTCTTCACATGTAACAGTAATTCCAATATAGCCCTCTGTTACACGCTCATCATAAGCACCCATAAACAATCTAGGCAATCTAGATTCAAATATTATCCCAACAACAGTCATAATTATTGCACCAAGCATAGAACCTTCATACATAATAATAGACATCGCAGGCAAAGATAAAATAGGTTTTCCTCCAACTACTAATGGGTAAGCTAAAGATGTTCCAACAGTAAGAATCATTGCAACTGAAAATCCACAAGCAGCACCAAAAAGAGGCCATCTAAACAATTTATGTACTGGCTCACCTTCACCAAAAGTCCCCTCAGGGTATGGTGTATCAGTCAATATGTCATATTCATTTTCTGCATATCCAGAATCCTTTAACGAATCAACAGCATCAGCTGCAATATCAACATTATCAAAAATACCAATTATGCTACGCTTATTAAAAGAAATCATATGATCAACTCCTATTCTCGTATGGACGCGGGAACTGTACGTCGACCCACTTTAATTTCATCACGGAAAACCTCCCCTTCCTTAACATCAAAAAGAGGAACAAGAGGGAAGAATTTAGAAAATACTAAAACTCCCAATGTTACAAATGCAAAAGTAAAACAAACTAAAGCTATTTCAATAATACTTGGATGATAAGTACCCCAATCAAACGTAAAAGGGGTTTTTCTTGCTAGACCTGGAATAATTATTAAAAACCTTTCCAGCCACATTCCTATATTTACAGAAATCGTAGTTAAAAACATTCCCATCGGACTTCTTCTAACCTTTTTGAATAACCACAATGGAACTGGAATAAAATATGAAGCAACAATAAATACAAAGAACATCGGACCATAGGGCCATTCAAATACTTGCATGGTCCTCAAAGCAATTTCTGGATCTTCTAAAGTATAAATAGCGTAAAAGAATTCTAATGCGAAAAAGAAAAACCAAGTGGTAGCTACAACAATTAACAATCTACCAATAGCATCAAAGTGATCTCGAGTAATATAATTCTCTAATTTCCAACCCCACACCATCAATGCCATTACCATAGCAACTGCAGAAACTCCAGAATGAATAGCACCAATAATAAAGTAGGGGGCAAAAATTGTAGAATGCCAACCCTCTACAGCCACATTCACAGCAAAATCCCAAGAAACAATACTATGAACAGATACGAATACCGGCAAAACTAATGCTGAAAGCAAAATCCCCGCAACGGTCTGCAATTTCCACTGACGAGGAGTACCTCTCCAACCTAAAGACAAAAATCCATAAATTCTTTTAGCCTTTTTCCCAGATGCACGATCTCGTACCACAGCCAAATCTGGAATTAAAGCAATAAAAACAAATAAAGAACTACCAATCAGATAAGTACCAATAGCGCTAGGATCCCAGATAAATGGAGAACGAACGTTTGGCCATACTCCTCTAGCGAAATCGTATGGAGGAATCCAAATAAATCTCCATGGTCGACCAAGATGGAAAAATATATTAGACAATGCAGCAATTAGAGAAAACAAAGTTAAAACTTCAGCAGCCCTAGTTACAGGACGTCTCCATTCTGCCTGTGTGAGTCTTAAAATAGCAGACACCATGATCCCCGCATGACTTATACCAATCCAAAAGACAAAATTTGCTAGATAAAATCCCCAATAAACTGGTCGGTTAATCCCAGCAACTCCAATACCTTTATTCAACTCCCATCCATAAGCACACATAGCTATCAAGATAACAAGTAAGCATACAGAAGCTATAGGGACCCACCACCTTGGCAAACCCAAAACACCAGCAAGCAACTCTCGGTTTATTTTCTTTGGACCATGTTCAATATATTCTTGCACTATACAACCTACTCCGGTTTCCCAAGCACTTGGACTTCAGTCCTGTGAAATTGCTTATGAACCTGGTATATTAACAATTCTCGCTGTTCCCAAACATTAATAACTGGAATCAATCTAGTTCCTAACATATAAATTAGCACAGCTCCGGCTATCACTCCAATAGTTATGAGAATATCAAAAACATCTGGATAAACGGTTGCAGGAACCAACTCCAATGGAATCGGTCCATGCATATCAGCATCAGCAGGCACTGAGTAAGCTGCGACATATAATCTGACTCTATCAAAGAGAGTACCAAGCAAAACAAAACATGCTATCAAAGGCGGTCCCCAAGTACTTCTTCTTACTGGGTTCCAAATCAAAGTAAAGAATGGAACAATAAAAACCAAAATAAACACAGCAACAAAAAGCCACAAATAAGGACCCGTCATCAACAGATCCAATGTGTAAAGTTCATTTGGCTTTTTGCCAAACCAGAAAATCATAAAACTAGAAAAAGAAAACCAAATCCATAGTAGAGAAGTTGCTAGTAATAACTTACCAAGCCCCCACATCTGATCAAATTGAATAAAATCAGAATAGCCACCAAATTTTCTCATGACAAACAAGGTGACTAAAACAGTCGCGACTCCACCTTGTAGAGCATTAAATGCATGAGTAGCTGGGAACAAAGCATCTATCCATCCAGGAACAAAAGGCATCAAAAAATCAGCAACAATAACAAAATGCGTGAAAACAAGCATCATGAAATAAAATGCTCCCAAAATACCCATTCGATGATTTACCATAAACCACTGCCATGAGGTACCCTGCCAACCTCGGGCGAATACCTTAGCCCATTTCTGTCTCCAACCACTACCATGATCTCGAATATAAGCTAAATCTGGCAAAGAACTTACCCACAATAAAAATAAGCCAGCAAGAGCCATAGCAACTACTGATAAAGCACCAACATAATGTGGAATATACCGTGCCACCTCACCTTCATGATAAAACCAAAACGATCTCCTACCATCTTCTAAACCTGGCAAAACCAATATTAAGGGAACAAAAACAAGCGTAGAAATAAAACCCGACAAAGCCCATAATTCTGCAGCACGAGAAGTGGAACGTCTCCAATGTGCTTTAACAATTCTAGGAGCTATAGCAACCATCGGAGCTCCCTGAGCAGTAGTCAAAATAAAAGCGAACACAGCAGCATAATAGCCCCATTTATCATTATTAGATGTTCCATCAGAAGAAATACGTAAAATAAACCCAACAATCCCTAAAACAAACAAAACAGCCAAAACCAAAGCAGAAATCTTGAAGAGATTACCTGTTTTGGAATGCCTTCTAAATAAATCTGAAGTCACAGCATTTGATGTGGCGTGCTCTGAAGCACTATTTTGACTAATGTGAGTCATGATGCAATTCTGCGTCCTTATCTACCTTTTTTAAATATGTAATGCTTGGATGAGTACCATATTCTTCAAGCAAATGATATCCTCTACCATCATGCTCCATCTCAGCGTGAGCAAGTTTACTAATATCACTTTCAGTATCATTCATATCATAAAACATTAAAGTATTTGTTGGGCATGCATTCACGCAAGCTGGATCCAATGCTCTCATAGCCAACTCATCTCCATCACCTATTTCTCTACCTTCGGACTTTGCATTTCTTCCAGCTTTGTGAATTCTTTGAATACAAAAAGTACATTTCTCCATAATACCCCTGCTACGAACTGTAACATCCGGATTTAACTGATTTTTCAGAGTCTCAGGCCAGCTTGGCTCCCAAAAATTAAAAAACCTCACTTGATAAGGACAGTTATTTGCACAGAAACGAGTACCTATACATCGATTATAAACCTGCACATTCAATCCTGAAGAATTATGATAAGTCGCAAATACAGGACACACAGGCTCACAAGGAGCGTCATCGCAATGTTGACATAATACAGGTATAAATCTTGCCTTGACGTCTGGAAATTCACCTTCCCAATAACGCTCAATATGAATCCAAGCCGAAGCACGTCGTTGATTATACAAAGGCTCATCATTTATAGGAACATTATTTTCTGACTGACATGCTACAACACAAGCTTGACACCCAGTGCATTTGTCCAAGTCAACTACCATTCCCCATTTCTCATTCGCCATTTTCTTCTCCATTAAATATCATATTAATGCCCATCAGAACCCACATCGGGAGTAACCTTAATAATATGTTGATTTTCATCTCGTGGGAATTCAGAGAAGGTATTTTCTAATTTCGGAACTCTCATCCACTCACCTGTCTTCTCAATACGAACCTTCGAAGAAGCCCAGGCTAATGCCCCACTTTCTTCATCTATACTGGGGGTCAGAATTCCCATGACATTCGAACCGCGATTTTCACTATAACGACCTCCAGAAATATGACCTTGTCCAATAGGAACAGAAAGAACCCCAGGAGGAACTGCAGGATGTGGAAATGCTAAAACTTGAATAGACTTTCCACTTGCTGAAATAACATTAATTACATCACCTTCTGAAATATCGAGTTTTTCAGCATCTGAAACGTTAATTTCGAGCCAAGTCTGCCAAGTTGCAGTAGTAATTGGATCAGGAGTCGCCTGTAACCAGGGCAAGAACGCTCCTTCTCCATTCCCAATACCTGTCGAAGTAAATGGAATCAAATGATATGGAAACTGAGTCGGAGAGTGATCAAATTCAGGATTTTTTGGGACAGGAACGGCAGAAATAGTCGGAACATTACCCTGATATTTCGAATCCTTATCCCACCATCCTCCTCGCTGCAAAACCCCATACCAAAACGCATCAAAATCCCCGGCAGTAACGGAGCCTCTATTTTCTCTCCATAACTCCTCAGCACCTGTCTTAAGAATTTCAGCAAATGTAGAGCCAGGCAATCCTAAATCTAGACCTAACTGGGGAGCCAAATCAATCATAATATCTGCAAAATTCCTAGTCCCAAGCTCTTCACCCAAATTCTCATAAAATGGTCTTACAACAGGTTGCTGAAAGCCAATCAATTGATATCCAGGAGCCGGATCAGGTATGTCACTACCCCAATCTTCAAACGCATCATGTTCAGGCAATATGAGATCAGCCATAGCTGTAGTGTCGTCTAAAAAGTTAGACACTGCAAAAATAAATGGCACTTCAAAACTTGCTCGTCTAAAACCAGAATCTTCAGGCAATCCGTACCATGGATCTGCCCCCCTAATCATCAAGGCACTAATTTCTCCTCGAGACATTTCCTGAGACAAATTCCTAAAATCCCCAAAAGAGGCAGACTTCTCACTGAAAGAAGAAATAGGAGGTTCAGGATTGAAAATCACCCCTCCTTCAACCCCAACACTACCCACAAGATAATTCAACCAATAAACGGCTTTCATATTGAAAAGCCCATTAGTGTGTGCAGCAGCAGAGCCTCCTCCAATAGCTAAAGCAGGAGGATGCGAGGCAAATTCATGAGCAATTAACCGAATCTTTTCAGCTGACACTCCCACATCTGAAGCAATTTTCTCGGGTACATATTGCTCAATAATTTCTATGTCTCCTGAACTCAATCCATTTCGAATTGAATCATCCACCAATCCATCAGATAAAATTACATTTGCAATTCCAACAGCCAATATCCCTTCCCATCCGGGATTAACAGGAACCCATTGGTCCGCATTAGCTGCAGTAGCCGAGAATCTTGGATCAACATGGACAAGAGTACCTCTTTCTTCTCGACCTTTCCCTTGTCGAAATTCTCCATAAGCTTTCATGAATCTAGTGGGAGATGTCCAGGTATTCAACCAATCAGCACCAAACGACAATATGTAATTTGATTTTGATATATCAAAATCGGGCATTATTTCTTGAGAATAAATATCTTTAATTGCTCGAGAAATATTTGTCTGCTCAATGGTCTCGTACTGGAAATGACGACCCCCAAATCTCGAAACAAAACGTTGAGTGACATCACCCAAATGAGCAGAAAGGGGATTAGTTACCATTACGAAACCATTTTGTTTCCCTTCGGTCTGCAAAATTTGAAGCTGATTTGTAATTCTTGCAAGAGCATCACTCCAACCAATTTCATTAAATTCTCCCTTGCCCCTATCACCTACCCTAAGCAAAGGACGATCAATCCGATCTGGATTGTAAACAGATTGCAAACTAGCCTCGCATCGAGCAGAGTGTTTACCCATATTTATAGGATAATCAACATTACCTTCAACTTTTTTGGCACGTCCTTCAAAAACCCTAACAACCAGACCTTCGGCAGTAGGACATTGCCTACACAAGGTTGCATACCAATTATCTAAACCTGTAACTAAATCTTCAGGCATTTGGTGTGGCGAATTAATATACCTTGATTCTTCAGGAACTCCACAAGCAGCAAACAAAACAGCACCGGTCGCAGACCCTCCAACCATTTGTAGAAATTGTCTTCTTGTTAAATCCATAATATTTTCATCCCTAATAGTGACACACTGCACACTCCGCAGGCGCATTATTATCTCGGTGACAATCAACACAGTCTCCCATTTTTAACGGGCGAACTTGCTTAACTTTTGACATAGAACCTACATCTCCGTGACATACCGCACAAACTTCAGATGACTCCACATCGATTACTTCCCCTACTTGAAGACCTGAATCACGTTTCATCTTTTGTGCATCATGCAAATAGATTTGAGACTCTGGATTGGTCATTGTTTCAACAACGGTTTTATCTTTCCCAGAAAAACGTTTGATATGAGCATCATGAACAAACTGAACATGATCAGGAACCCTATGTATTCTAATCCAATTAATGCTCTTATCGAGATCGTAGTATTCTCGCAACTTAGCGACTTCTTCAGAATCATCCCCTACCACTTTATGACAGGTCATACATAGTGAAACTGCCGGAACGGAGGCAGAAGCACCTTTTTCTACGTTCCTATGACAAAAAGTACAATCCATCCCCAATTCTTGAACGTGTGTTGTATGAGGAAAAGCAATTGGTTGATCAGGGCCTTCATCATATCCAAATACAATTGGCCTTGCCCACCATGAAGAAATAATAAAAGTGAGTACTAAACCAAGTACAACTAAAAATCCTAAAGTAGAAGCTAAAGCCACCAACCCCAATATAACTCTTTTACGAGTTGGTTTAAGAATTTGTATGTCAAAATCGCCAGGAAGCAATAAAACCTCTAATTAAATCCAATAATCCGGATAGAAAGTACTAATGACCTCAGAATAACCGATAACTTTCCACATGAAAAAGGCACCAGCCAATATAGATACAAACCCCAATAAATAGAAAACAACTCGAAGCTTGGAAAAGCTTTCCGGCAGATGAGCAGTGATAACTAACGAAGGGATAATGGCATGCGCAATTAGTAAAGTAGCTGACGCAGAAAAAACAAATGCGACAACTATCCATAAGTTAGTTAGCATTAAGCCAATTTGCGCCCACTGGGCACTAGTGATAGGGGTTGGATCCATATATAATTATTAGTTACCGACTCTCCGGTTAACTCCCTTCATCGTCGCTACTAAGCTAACACAGCATTAACCCCAGTGTCAAGTAATGAAACAATCAATTTAACAAATAATATGCTTAATAGACTATTGTTAATTCTATTGTTAAACTCAACCGCAAAATAAACAGATTATTTTGAAAAAAGGAGTATTTATGAAAATCTCCGACGTAAAAACATTCCTAGTGCATCCAGGAATAGCAAAGAATCTTTGTTTCGTAAAAATAGAAACCGATAGTGAAATCTTTGGATGGGGTGAATGTTATACACAAACTGATCGAGACACTCAAATTGTTTCACATATTGAGCAAATCAAACGCTATTTAATTGGAAGGGACCCCAGAAACATTAAACACTTCACCCAATCATTTTTTAATGATTTTGCAGGAAGAAGAGGTTCGATGGAATTTTTTTGTGCAATTAGTGGACTCGAACAAGCAATGTGGGATATTACAGGAAAACTACTCAATGCTCCAGTTCACCAATTATTAGGAGGCGCATTTCGAAACAAAATTCGGGTGTATGCTAATGGATGGACATCAAAAAACATCCCTGAAGAATACGATTCAAAATTAACAAAACCACTTACTCAAACTGAAAGACTATCAATTTTAGCAAAAGAAACTGTTAAATCAGGATTTACAGCATTAAAATTCGACCCAATCCCTGGCCCTTGGCGAACTCATATCGATAAAACAACAGAATACAATGCAATAGAAAACGTTGCGGCTGTAAGAAATGCAGTTGGAGATGAAATTGATATTATGGTCGAAATCCACAGGCGTTTAAGTCCATCTAGCGCAACAAAAATTGCCAAATCAATAGAAAAATATAACCCGTTTTGGTTTGAAGAACCTGTATTAGCAAAAAACATTAAAGCATTGGAAATGGTTAAAAAATCAATATCCATACCAGTAGTTACAGGTGAAGAGTTATACACCAAATTTGAATTCCGTGAAGTTTTCGAACGGCAAGCTGCAGACATTATAAATCCAGATATATGCAATGTGGGAGGGATTTTAGAATTAAAAGAAATAGCTGCTATGGCCGAACCCTACTTTATTGGTGTTTCACCTCATAATTACAATAGTACGACTATAGGATTGGCAGCAACTTTACAATTATGTGCTACGATACCCAACTTCATAATTACAGAATATTTTACCAACCTTGAGAGTTTTGGGAATAAGATTTCCAAAACTCCACTTAAAGTAGAAAATGGATATATTGAATTACCTAATTCACCTGGGCTTGGTATGGAATTAAACGAATCCATACTTGAGCAATACCCTTATAAACAATTTCCTCCCAAGCCACCAGTTCAGTACTTCAACGAAGGCCCCTAATTCTCCAATTGCAACAACTGTAAAAAATTTCCATCTGGATCTTTGAAAGTACTCACCCATCCACCCCAATGTTCACGCATTGGAATGCGGACGAATTCAACTCCACGCAACGATAAAGTTTGAAAAGCCAATTCGATATCCTCAGTTAAAAAATTTACCATTATCCGAAGCGGATCATGATTTTTTTTGTACAATTCAGAATGAACCCCCAAACTCAATCTCATATCCTTCCAACTGAAAACAACAAAGTCGTCCCTCTGTGAATGAATCTTTAAATCCAAAATCTGTGAATAAAATTCAACCATCTTAGTGAAGGAACCTTTTTCAGTCCAGATTATTATGCCTCCTATAGAATTGATCATTAAAACTTCTCTCCAAATTCTTAAATCAATTTAGCTAATTATATCTAATAAAAATTTATTTTATTTTCTTGTATTCGAGTGTATAATCGCTCCAGAGACAGTAAGGGATGTGTTGATAGTCGAATAGAGGTCTCAAGAAAGGAGGTATTGAAATTGGATAGTAGTATACGGAGGTGGACTAGATAGGTGTTCTCTAGGACACCTCTAACTAGTAGAGGGTGGCTCTGTCGATGATAGAGCCACCCTCTTTTATAATCAACTTAAAAATCTACGTAAAAAATCTAAAGCATTTAATGACATACGAGTTCTATCAGGAATACCATATCCAGCAAAATTATAGGATTTTCTTGCAAATCTTTTTCCATCAGAAATGGAAATAAAAGTTTGACCTTTACTAAGATTTTCTACATGTTCTTCTTGTAATACAATTGCATGAATTGCTAACCCTATTTCAGATTTCGATTTCTCACGAATCATCAACGCCATTTGATCTGCCATTTCAGAGGAACCCTCTTTTAATGCCTTATAATTCGGAATCGTACGGAAAACTTGTGAATCTTTTAGATCATGGTTCACAGTTAATGCTTCAAAAACATGACTTCCTGAAGCATCAAAAAGCATCTGTGAAGCAATACCGCCAGTTACATCCTCGCATAAAGACAATGATATTTTGTTTTCAGACAACAATTTCGTAACTACCCCTGGCAATGTTTCCTCATCCTCGCCGAAAATATTATCCCCTAACAAATCCCGGATTTTTTTCTCAATTGGACGAATTAAATCGTCAGCTTCAATTGAATTTTTAACTTTAGCAGTGATTCTAATATCAACTTGCCCAGGATGCGCTAGGACTCCAACTGTAGGGTTTTTTGAATTGGCAATAAAATCACCAATTTTCTCATCCACTGCGCTCTCTCCAATATCTGCCACTTTAAGAATTTTATAAGTAATCATTTGTTGTAGGTTGAATTTTTTACGTAAATATGGAGCAACTTCATTATCAAAAAGCCATTTCATTTCAAAAGGCACGCCAGGCAATGCAATCACAACTGATCCCTTATGTTCTGAAAAAAATGCAGGTGCAGTACCATTGGGGTTTTTAATGGGGATGGATCCTTTAGGGATATCAGCTTGTCGTGAATTATTAGCTGTCATGATTAATCCACGACTTTGGAATCGTTCACCAATTTGTTTTACAAGCCCAGGATCTCTTACTAAGTCTACGTGTAAAACTTCTGCTATGATTTCGCGAGTAATATCATCTTGAGTAGGGCCTAATCCTCCTCCAGCAATTACCACATCAGAACGATTAATAGCCCTAGAAAGCACTTCATTCATTCTTTCAGGATTATCACCTACTGTAGTTTTGTAGTACAAGTCAACACCTAAATCAGTCAATCTTTGAGCAATCCACGATGCATTCGTATCAACAATTTGCCCCAACAACAATTCAGACCCTATAGAAATAATTTCTGCTTTTACCAAAACTAAACTTCTCTCTCAAAATCTATCAAACTGTTTATTACTGGCAAAACTTTTTCAGATACTCTCTCACATTCTTCTAAATGTGGAAATCCCGAAAGAATAAATTCATCAATTCCCAACTTCCAATATTGGAAAATTTCTTCAGCAACTTGTTGATAAGATCCAACAATAGCTGTACCGCAATTGACTCGAACTTCAGAAATTCCATTCCATAGCCTGGCAGATAATTTGTGATTATCTGCAAACTTGACTTGTGCTTTATGACCCACCATAGGACTCCCTTGAACAGATTCTTTCCGTTGGGATTTTACTATGTCTGTAGCCTCAGACAACAAGTCTTTGGAGGCTTCCCATGCTTGCTCTTCAGTTTCACGAGCAATAATATGTGTCCTAAGTCCGAACCTTAGTAATCTTCCACTAGAATTTGCACTTTCGTTTGCACGAGTTATTAATTCTCTAATTTTTTCTACAGGTTGAATCCACATCAACAGTACATCTGCATGTGCACCAGCAAGATTAATAGCATTGGGAGATGCTCCTCCTAAATAAATATTGGGCCCATCGCCCTTAGGCCTTGGAGAGCAAATCGCATTATACAAATTGACATATTCTCCACGAAAATTCACAGGACCGCTAGAAGTCCACATCTTTCTACAAGCCATTAAAAACTCTTCAGCACGATCATATCTCCCTGAATGATCTAAACTCTCTCCAAACCTATCAACATCTCCTTGAATCCCTCCAGGGACCAAATTAATATCTAATCTGGAATCACTAATATTGTCGAAGGCAGCTGCCATCTGAGCAAATAATCCAGTAGAAATGTAACCAGGACGTACAGCAATCAAAAATCTGATTTTTTGTGTAATAGCCATCAATGCAGTAGCTGTAGTCCAAGTCTCAGCAAGAGGAGAATTTTCCTCAAACATTCCATTCGAAAATCTTGTGGGAATTAACATCGAATAAAATTCTGATTGTTCGGCCATTCTAACAATTTCACTTAGATAACCAAAAGTAGGAGGTCTCTCAGGCTTAATGGTTCCAATATGTTCCCCGTCTCCATCAATAGGAATAAACCAATCAAACTTGGTCTTAGGACGCACACATCCTTTTTTCAACATTTACTCCTCTGAGTTCCAAGATGATTTCCAACGATCTACCGCAGCTTGAGCTCTAGGGCTAATTGCTCTCTGTACCGACACATTTAGTAATGATGGTCTATTAAATTTCAATGCTCTTTCAAGAGCATCTGGAAGCTCCTCAATATGTTCGACATGTTCTCCATAACCCCCAAGCGAACGTACTAATTGGTCATACTTACTTGGTAACAAATCGGTTGCAACGGAACGATCATATAATTGTAACTGAATCTGCCTGTCTATTCCCCATGCAGAATCATTACCTAAAACACATACTATTGGTAAATTATGTCTAACAGCCGTATCAAATTCAAAACCATTAAACCCAAATGATCCATCTCCGCTAAACAATATTACGCGGCGTTCAGGATGAGCTATCTTCAATGCCAAAGCAGTAGGCAATCCAGAACCTAACATTCCTAATGGTGGTAAATACCACCAACTACGAGGATTTACTGCTGGCAAATAAGCCCTTGCAAAATGACAAAAATCTCCACCGTCAAAAACCAATACATCATCAGGCTCTAAAAAAGATTTTACAGTATTATGTACTGCCATAGCATGTAATGGATTCTCACTCTTAGCAAAAGATTCCAATACTTCAAAATGATTGCGTCGTGCAATAGTTAGTTGTTTTATCCATGGTTTAAAAGTTGGCCAAATTCGTTTTTTAGCACTATCTATCACAATGTCTAAAACACTACTTACATCTCCACAAATCCCAACTTCAACAGGCCTATTCCTGCCAATCTCTGACTGCTGCGGATCAATCTGCATTAACGCAGCTTCTTTTGACACTATAGGAGGAGCGGTATATCCAATAACAAAATCTTGCTTCCTCCCCAACAAAAGCACAACATCTGCATCAGAAATCAATTTTGAGGCACCGTTAAGAGCGGTATCAAAAAAACCAAAACATAGAGGATGATCATCAGACACAATCCCCCTCGCATCACCTTCAGTTAATAAGGGAATCCCAGACATTTCGACAAACTCTTGAATTCTCCGTCCTACATCACCATAAGATGCAGCAGATCCAGCAATAATTAAAGGACGCTCAGCAGAAATTAATATCTCTAACAATTGATCAATTTGCTTACTTGAAATTGATTCCTGAGGATTGTTCATATTGCCTCTAAATGATTCAATTTCGGGAATTTGGTCTGGCTGAATTTTTTGCTCTTGAACATCAACAGGAATTGTCAGATGAACAGGGCCACGACGTCCACTATATGCCAATTTAAGTGCACGATTCATCATGAGGGGAATCTTCGCTGCATCATCAATAATCCAAGAAGCTTTTGTAACTGGTGCAGCCATGCCGACCTGATCAATCTCCTGCATAGCGCCTTTACCTAATTCAGATGTTTCAGCACTACCACTAATTGATAACATTGGACTTTCTGCATGTAGAGCGCTAGCAAGACCCGGAATAGCATTTGCAAAACCTGGAGTCGTAGTCATCACAATTCCTGGATTATCTGTAGCTCTAGCCCAGACATCTGCCATATGAACTGCAGCTTGCTCATGCCTCGTATCAAAAAATCTGAAATCGAAATCAGACATTACGTCTATCACAGGCAGAATATGATCTCCTGCAAGGGTGAAAATATTCTTTACACCCTCTTTAGATAATACATTGGCAATAAGATGACTACCAGTAATTTTACTCATATAAAAATTCCTTGCAATAAAATAACTTAGACTCTGATGTTATCTAGCTGAATTCTAATATTGTGAAAAAAAGTGTCAAGCCCAGGAAGTTTCCAAATTGATTCTACCCTTTAAGTAATGTAAAATCATTTTGCAGCCGATCCTTCGGGAAGGTGAGCATCGATTCAACGGTTATTTATTGTTCACCTAAGCTGTATTAATTTGTGCAAACAGGTGATTAAATGATTGATTTTAATAATCAAATATCAATAGGAATCGTTGGGGCTGGCGCAGTGGGTGGAGCATTAGCTATATCACTAAATTCAGCAGGCTATAAAGTATCAAATGTTGCAAGTCGATCTATAGAATCTTCAAATCGTTTGGCAGAACAAATTCAATCTCTGAATAGTTTTGGAACTATTCAGGAAGTCGCTAACTGTTCTGATTTAGTTTTTATTACTACACCAGACAACATAATTGAACAAATCGCCAATGAGACAAAATGGCGCAATTCACAAGGTGTAGTTCATTGCTCTGGAGTATCTTCTTTAGACATTCTGAACAATGTAACTTCATATGGAGCAATTCCCGGATCATTTCATCCTATGCAAGCATTTGCAGACGCTACTTCGGGCGCAAGAAACATACCTGGAATCACTTTCGGAATTGAAGGTGAAAAGTTAATGGTAGATTTCCTAACTCAAATGGCAAAAGATCTATTGGCGAAACCAATAATTCTTAATGCTGAAAGCAAGCCTTTGTACCATCTAACCGGTGTCATGATGGGCGGTTTATTAACAAGCCTTACAATCGGAACAGCGGCATTATGGGATAAGATAGGCATGGATAGAGATCAAGGGATTGAAGCACTAATCCCAATGATGAAAGGCGTCATAAACAACCTGAACACTCTAGGTGTTCCAAATGCAATTGCGGGCCCATATGCTCGAGGTGATTTAGGAACAATCAAAACCCATATGCTCACATTAAAAAAGCAAGCACCCGAAGTTCTACCTTTGTACTGTGAAATGGCATTAATGGGTTTATCCGCAGCAATAGAAAAAAATACATTAGACAAAAAAACTGAAGAAGCTATCAGAAGATGTATTCTAGATTTCAAGAAAGGAAAATAAGAAATTGAAAACCCGAAAGACCATTCAAGAATTCCAGAATCGTTCAGATAGCGGTGAAAAAATTGTTATGATCACCGCATATGATTATACCTCAGCCAAAATTATTGAAAGTGCTGGAATTGATTACATATTAGTTGGAGACAGCCTTGGGCAAGTAGTTTTGGGATATGACTCCACGGTTGAAGTATCTATAGAGGATATTTTACATCATCTTAAAGCAGTATCGAGGGGTACAGAACGTACTCATATTGTTGCTGATATGCCCTTCATGACATTTCAAATCAACCCAGAATGTGCTGTTTCAAATGCAGGAAAATTATTACAAATTGGAGGAGCACAATCTGTTAAAATCGAAGGTGGGAAGAATGTGAGCCCCACCATTAGAAAAATTGTAGATTCTGGAATTCCTGTAATGGGGCATTTGGGATTAACCCCTCAATCTCATAACCAATTGGGGGGATATCACTTGCAGGCAAAAACCTTAAAAACTGCTGAAAAAATTATCGAAGATGCTTTAGCCGTAGAGAGTGCGGGCGCATTTTCCCTAGTCCTGGAATCAATTCCTTCAGAAGTCGCAAAAATAATTACTGCACAATTAAAAATTCCCACCATAGGGATTGGAGCAGGACCTTACTGTAATGGACAAATTCAAGTTTTTCATGATCTTATGGGCTTATTTTCCGATTTCCAGCCTAAACATACAAAAAAATACGCAGACTTATCCGAAATTATCAAAGAATCAATCTCAAGATATGCAATGGAAGTCAAAGAAGGTGATTTCCCAACCATTAAAAATAGCTTCAAAGCAACAACTGATTTAATTCCAGAACTCGAATCCAAACTAGATCTAAAGTCAAAATGCAAATAATTCATTCACTAGAAAAATTCCGAAAGGAATGCTCAACTTTAAACCGTTCATTAGGGTTAGTTCCAACTATGGGAGCAATACACGACGGCCATTTAGCACTAATTAAACAAGCATCCATAGAAAATAAATCTATAGTAGTTACAATTTTTGTAAATCCTAAACAATTTTCCGAAAATGAAGACTTTAATGATTATCCCAGGCCTATTCATTCTGATATTAAATCACTTGAATCCGAAAATGTTGACTTGGTTTTCATTCCATCAACTGAAGAAATGTATCCATCAAATCATTCAACATATGTATCTGTAGGAGAAATTGCAAAAATTTTAGAAGGGAAATCCAGACCAAATCACTTCCAAGGGGTTTCGACCATAGTTACTAAACTCATATCTGCATCAAGACCCAACAATACTTATTTCGGACAAAAAGACGCACAACAATGTGCAATAGTACAAAAGCTTAACAACGAACTAAACCTAGGAACCACTATCAGAATTGTTCCCACCGTTAGAGAAAAAGATGGTCTCGCAATTAGTAGTAGAAATGTTTATTTGAATCCCAAAGAACGATCGGCATCGACGATATTATTCAGATCATTGGAAAAAGCAAAGAAGTTGAAAAGCCATGGTATGAATGATCTAAATCTCTTGACTGAAAACATTCGCGACTATATTAAGTCAGAGCCATTAGCGAAAATCGATTACATTTCAATAGTCGATCCAAATACTCTTGAACATTTGACAAAAACACCACTCACAAACAACCAAATTTTAGTCCTTATTGCAGTAAAAATTGGCAATATTAGATTAATTGACAACATGATTTTAAATTAAATACTTCCTGAAAGACTTAAAAAATGAAAATACTTTTAACAAATGATGATGGAATTGATACTCCAGGAATTTGGATTTTAGCAAATGAACTTTCGAGATTTTCTGAAGTAATAATTGTTGCTCCTGAATCAAATCAAAGCGGGGTCGGAACTTCAATAAGTCTCCAAAACCCAATAACTGCTTCGCCTTATGATTCAAAAGACCCAAAATTTAAATCTATCAAATCATTTGCAATTAGTGGAACTCCGGCAGATTGCGTCATTTTTGGAACAGAGAGACTTTCAGACCCTCCTTTTGACCTAATTATTTCTGGGCCTAACAAAGGTTTCAATACAGGCTTTGACATAATTAACTCTGGAACTTTCGGAGCTGCCATTCAAGGTTTCTCAAGAGGATTTAATTCTATCGCAGTGTCAATAGGTAATCTAAGCCCCGTAGAGTTTCAATATTTTCAGGCAGCAAAAATTGCCTCAGACGTCACAGAATATTTCATGAAAAATAATCTCACTGAAACTTTCTTGTTAAACATCAATCTTCCCGATTGCGAATCAAGCAAAATAAAAGGAATAAATCTAACCACTTTGGGACCTAAAGCATTTTTAGAAACTATAGAAAAAATACCCTCCTCTGAAGATAAAATCTATGCAGTAAAACACAACCGACCAATAAATCCCGAAGCAGATCATAAAACAGATGTTTGGGCAGTGAAAAACCAAATAATCTCAATCACTCCAGCCAATTTGCTAATTAAGAATAATTTTGACCCGGAAAATTTCCACGATTTCATAGAGACGATCTCGCTAAAAATTTGACTCCTGTCATAAATCCTTCAAAAGTCGTTAAAATTGTTGACTCAATCGCTTCCACTCTGATAGAGTCTCTCGGTAGTGACCCTCGTCATAAGAGGAATCAAATATCATGGGAGCCGAATCAAACATGTCAACAAATAATACAATTACAGAACCAGGCAGAGACTTAAGAGTGTACGCCGAATGTGACGTACTAGTTATTGGAGGAGGTCCAGCTGGATGTGCTGCTGCTGCTTCCGCAGCTGATGCTGGCGCAAATGTAATCTTAATGGAAAGATATGGTCATCTCGGAGGTATGTCTACGGGTGGTTTCGTACTTTGGATAGATCGAATGACTGATTGGTCTGGAAACCATGTCATTTCTGGTTTCGCAACAGAACTACTAGATCGGTTACCTTCAGAAGGCCTTCTGGGCCCTGACCCAGAGTTGTGGGGATCAAAAGATCAAGCCCTAGTAGATTATTGGGGTGATCGCTCTGCTGCATATCAAGGGGTCGTAACATGGTCTCCAACTGTTGATCCTGAATTGTTAAAAAATGTTTCCATTGATGTCTTAGAAGAAAAAGGCGTGAAATTACTAATGCACTCTTGGGGAGTCCAAGCATTGGTTGAGAATAATCAAGTAAAAGGTGGAATTTTCGAAAGTAAATCAGGAAGACAAGCCATCCTGGCAAAAGTCACAATCGACGCGACTGGCGATGGAGATGTCTTCGATTTTGCTGGCGCTGAACATGTTAACGATGTAGTAGAGGACAATATCCACCATAGAATGAACGTTGCTTTTCTTTGGGGTGATATAGATTATGACAAATGGCTAGATTTCAAAAACAACAATCCTGAAGACTTTCGAGCAGTCATGGCTGAAGGTGCCAAAGTTAATGTAGTAGACCGCCCACATGCAATGCCTCGGAATGACATGGCACTGTTTATGGGACCGAGACTTGCAGGATACAGTTGTATAGACGTAGACGATTTGTCGACAGTCGAAGCCGAATCTCGTCGAAGAATGATGGAAATGATTGATTTCTATCGTAAAAAACTCCCTGGATTTGAAAATGCTTATGTTCATACGACTGCCCCTCAAATGGGTACTCGACACAGTCGGAGACTAGTGGGGGTTTCTCAAATGCAAAGATCCGATTGGACGTCTGGAGTCAGGCATGATGATGAAATTGGCATTTCTCCCGCACCAAATGCCAGACATCCCAATGTGTCAGTCCCATACAATTCTCTTGTACCAATTAAGGTAAATGGTTTGTTAGCTGCTGGACGTTGTCTAAGTACTGATCCTATTACTCATACTTTCATGAGAGAAGTTCCTCAAAGTTGGCTATTAGGACAAGGAGCAGGTGCAGCTGCAGCTCAAGCTGCGAATAAAGGTATTGAAGTACGTGACGTAAATATACAAGAATTGCAGGCAGAATTACGCAGACAAGGGGTAATACTACACGACAATTAAACCCATTCTGACTTTGTCAAAAGGACTTTCCGAGGATCAAAATGCAGTTCGAACACCTAACTTACTCTAAAGATTCGCATATAGTAACACTGACTCTCAATAGACCAGAGAGACTAAATGCAATTTCTCCTCCAATGAATTTGGAACTTTGGGAAGCAATTAATAATTTCCGAGAAGACAATGATGCTTGGGTATGTATTTTAACTGGCGCCGGTGACCGAGCATTTTGTGCAGGAAATGACCTCAAATGGCGTTCTGAGAACCCTGGAGTTGAAACACCCGGAATCGTACCTGGTACTGAATATCAATCTAACCCCAACATACCTGGACCAGCAGGGACACTACCGACAGAATTGTGGAAACCTCTCATAGCTGCAGTACATGGTTATGCAGTCGGTGGTGGAATGGAATTAACTATGCACTGTGATATTGTAATAGCATCAGAAGATGCCCAATTTGGAGTGCCTGAAATTAAAAATATAGGTGGTGTTCCAGGGGGAAGCGGAATTCTAAGATTGCAACGCCAGTTGCCATACAAAGTTGCATTATGGATGCTCATGAGTGGAGAATTCATGTCTGCAGATTACATGCATAGTCTGGGATATGTAAATGAAGTGGTTAAGAAAGATGACCTTCTAATTACAGCTAAAAAATATGCAGAAATTCTATGTAATAATCCTCCAATTGGAGTACAAACTGCCAAAGAAGTTGCTATTCGTTCATTAGATCTTCCTATAGACCATCCTCCAACTGCTTGGCAATACCTCTGGACCGGTCTCACTGACAAAATGAGGAATTCCGAAGATGCACACGAATCAAGACAGGCATGGCTAGAAAAGCGGAAACCAAATTACAAAAATAAATAACCGTAATTGTACTTAATCAGTGGTTGGCAATGTCAAATTACTTAAATACCCTCCAAGAAGCAGTTGATATACTCTCGAATGGAACTCATTCTTGGATGGAAAGACTTTTCTCTAAAGGACCCACCGAAGAATTAAAAAATCTCAGTTCTATGAATGTTTGGAACGGATGGATGACTTGGCAAGCAGATTATCGCCCTGCAGATACTGGTTATTTAACAGGTAGGTTGTGGCTCCTTTATATACTTACAGGTGAGGATGATTTTAAAAACTGGGCTATCCAGTTGATTAAAGGCATGTCATCTGATCTCATAAGGTACCCTCAACTAAGTCATGTTTCAGGAGTAGATACATATTATGGTCCCGCCTGGGGATATGACATTACTGGAGAAGAAGCTTTTAAAACGCTTTCTTTGAAATCTGCGCAAAATCAAATTGATTCCATATTTAGTGAGAAAACAAACGTATTTTATTTATCTCATGGTAGAAATGTGGTCAATATTGATTGCACTGCTTTTTTACTTGATCAGCCATGGGCTGGTAGATATGACAATAAATTTATGGATTATTTCAAAAAACATAACGACGAAATCTTAAATCTACGAATGGTAAGAAAAGAAGGTAACTACTTCCAAGTAGCTTATTTTGATTCAAATGAAGAATTCGACTACCTCACTACACACCAAGGCTGGAGAGTCGATAGTACTTGGGCAAGAGGACAAAGTTGGGGAATGCATAATTTCTGTGCCGCATTCGAGTCAACTGGAAATGAAAATTACTTGAATGCCGCAATTAAAATGTGTGATTGGTGGGTTTCTCACAGCCCTTCAGATTATATCCCATTCTATGACTTTGAAGACCCTGAGGCATTTAAAAGACCAAAGGATTCTTGTGCCGCGGCAATGGCTGCAACCGCTCTAATGAGAATATCAAGATATGTTCCAGAAAAGAGTAATTCGTACAAACCTATAATTGAGGGAATATTAACCGAATTAACCGAAAATTATCTCAGCATCGGCGGCCAATTATTACATGGCAGCTGGGGGAACACCGTTGGTAGATGGAGTAGAGAGTTACGGTTTCCACAAGAAGATATCGTCGCATACGGCAATTACTATTTCGTGGAATCCATTTTTCGGCAGCTAGTTCCTGACTGGAGTTTATTTGAATTAAATCCTAAGAACACAAAAATGAACCCACAAATTGCTCAAGACATGATTAGCAATCACATGGATCATCACAAATGAATGAATCAAAAGCCTTCCGATTTAACTCGGAACCCGAGAACCAAAAATACCTCGAAATACTAGACTATTCCATGAATATAATTGCGGATGGTTCAAATTTGCAAATGAAGCATTTATTTGATGGAGGTAATTCAGGAAAAATTCAGAGAATGAATAATCGCACAGGTCGTTATAGTCTTGGACCAAATTACGCTTCTGGAGATGTTGGATTATTGATTGGAAGATTATGGTTATTATTTTTGCATTCAGGAAAAACTCAATTTCAAGAATGGGCCATAGATTTAATCAGTCAAATTGAGGAAGACCTTTTAAACAAGGCTTCATTCGATTGTTCTTCTACTTTAGATGTTTTTTTTGGATTGAATCACACTGCTAAAATAACTGGTTTAGAGAAATGGAAATCTCTTTTCTCTAAAGTGTCCTCAAGCATATCAAGTGAATTTTGGAATGAAACTGCAAAATGTTTTGTTTCCACAAAATATGAAGAAAAACAATTATCCATGGATATCACAGGGGGGATGCTCCCATTACATTCTGAAAACATTTCTAAGAAATCAGAAGAAAGACTCATTAAACATTTCGATACAATTTTAGACTTAAACATGATTAGACCAAATGGATCAGTAAGACAATGTGCCGTTTTCGATTCATTTAGTGATTTTTCACACTATTCAACAAATCATGGATATGAAGTATTTGATTCGGTTGCCAAAACTCATGCCTCATCAATGCTAAACTTCATTTCTGTTTATGAAATCTCTGGACATCAAAGATTCCTGGACACAACAATAAAATTGGCAAACTATTGGTGCGAATCAATCCCCGAGGATTGGGTTCCGAGGTACGATTTTACCGACCCTGACCCAAAAACCAAACCAAAAGATTCTTGTGCCGCCTCAATTGCAGTTGTTGCAATGATTCGTTTATGTAAAATTCGTCCAGAATTAAATGCACACTATCGTTTAATCATTGAAGAAACCCTAAAAACACTCTCTAAAAAGTACTTAGCTGAGGGAGGTATCCTTTTACATAGTACTTGGGGTGACCAAAGATGGCACTCAGCTCTCAAATTCAGTCCTGTACCGTCAAACCTAGTCTTCCCACAAGAAGAAATTCTTCCACTTGGAAATTATTTTTTTGTGGAAGCTATTTTCAGGGAACTAAATCCAAGTATAAAAATCTAAATTTATTTTCTACCAGCAATTAACCTAGCCATCTCAACTGCAAACCAGAGTGCCAAACTACCTGTACGATCATCATAGCCACATACAGCAGTCCGATCTAAATAATCACGAACAGATTCCATTGCTCCCGTACTTATACAACCATCCATTACATCCCCATTCTCAGCTATCCTCTCACTTGCCCCAGTCCAAATTTTCTTCAACCATTCCAGATTTGAAGAATCGATCCAACCTTTCCTCAAACCTCTTGCAGCTGCATAACCTATCATGCAAGTACCTGTCATTTCCTCATAAGAGCCTTTCAAATCGATTATTTCAAGCCAACGTCCAGAAGGTTGTTGAAATTTTTTCAACCCATCCAACAATCTTCTGTATGAATCTAAAATGAATGGCCGTTCAGGATGATCTTCAGGCAACACGGACAAAGTTTCAGTCAAACCTATCGCCGCGAACCCATTCCCTCTTCCCCAATAAATATCGGTATTTCTATCATGCATAAACAATCCGTCGCTTTTTTGGGTTTTCATATTTTTAAGAAAGGTAACAAGTTTCTGCAAATATGATTTTTCACCAGTTAAAGAGTAGGCTCTTCCCAATATCGACCCTAGCATAAACATATCCTCCGTCCTCCAAAGAGGATCAGCTGGATGAGGGGGATTGGATTCACTACCTTCCTCAAAGAGATTTGCAGCATCTATTACTGTTTGTTTATACCTTTGATCACCAGTAAATAAAAACATTTCATCTGCCCAAACCATTCCAGCAATATGAGCAGAACCCGCGGGATTATCAGCATATGGATCAATTACACCAGAAACATAATTTTCTGTAAGTCCAGCGATTTCATGAACAGGGTTATTAGTGAGGCCACCATCCATTTCCCACAATCTGATTCGACCACTGATCCCTACCCCCTGAACATAATTGATTGGATTATCAAGTTTGTGCCCATACGTTGAAGCAAGTATCCGTGCTGTGGCAATGGGAGTTCTTTGCCTGCGAGATTCCAAGGTTTTTTTGGCTTGAGAATCAGGAAGTGATCCAGATAATTCAATCAACTTCGAGAGTTCAGATACAACAGAATCTTCTGGGGAAGATAAACGAAATGCAGGAATGGCTCCTAACCCGCTCGCTCTTGAAAATCCTAATGCGCTGACGAAAGAATCATCTTTTGAAACTGGATGTGCATTCAACTCAGTTGCAATCCCCTGAGCAGCTACATTTGATTCCCAGTGAACCACCTCAGCATTACAAACTTCTACCACTACATCAGGAGCCAAGTAAGAAACCCAACGCCACAGGTATCTAGATTCCGGATTTTTTTCATCATTGAAAAATCCATCATTTGGAGGATATCCTAAAGATGGGCTTCCTCCAGATGAATTATTCGGTGACATTGATCGTTCATAACCATCAATGTTAATACACGGAGCAAAACTAATGCTTAAATTAGAATCAACACATGCTTCAATTGCTCTAAGTGAAGTGTTTACATCCGACTCACTCCCAGATAGCCCCCCCACAATTGCAATATTCAAATTTGGAGCATTAACACTCTCTAAAAAAGGAATCTGCGTCTCTAAACGAGTTACCCCAAGAGCAGAATTATTCCACTGCTTAGAATTAAGTTGAGAAAATTCCTCAACTACTGAATGAATGTTTTTTAGATTTGGCATAATTTCTCCGCACAATGAACTAGACATAAATAATTTATCGATGCAAGGATACTTATGAACCCCCATTTGGTCAACCACATGAATTCAAAAAGATATGATTAATTGACCAGTAAGACTCACTAATATAGACTTGCGATCGAAATAAATTCCAAATTTATATATTAAGGAGTATCCAATGAAGCTACTTGTATTGAGCGGAGGGAATCATCCATACGAAGAATCCACACCTGTTTTAGAAAGCTTTTTAAAACAAGCTGGTCACGAGGTCACAGTAACTGAAGACGCCGCCCAGATCAACTCTGAAAACTTGGCAAATTTTGAAGTACTAATCTTCAATACAATGCGCTCAGGAGATACGACTTTAAGTCGTGCCCAACAAACAGCAATGACCCAGTTTATTGGAGGAGGTCATGGATTCGTCTCGTTACATATTTCCAATGTCCGCCCAGATGACTGGCACGAGTATCATGACATTACTGGTGGAGGATGGATATCAGCTGATAGCTGGCATCCACCTTATGGACAATTCGAAGTGAATGTCACGAATTCGAATCATGAATGTGTTGAGGGTATTTCAGACTTTTTAACAAATGACGAACTCTACATGGGATGTGCTTTAAAAGATGGAAATGACTACTTTTTACATGCCGATTCAGAAGAGGGGACTCATAAGTGGAGAGACAAAGAAACATTTATGCCAGGCGGCACATTCCCCCTTGGTTGGACTAGAAAGTACGGTAATGGGAAAGTGTTTGTAACAAACTTAGGCCATAACGGACTAAGTTTTAAGACTCCTGAATATCAAAAGCTTGTACTCAACGGAATTAATTGGGTATCCTGACTTTCACAAATCCGTGAACCCCAATCCAAGTAAGGTTTAGTTTATGAAATATTTGACCGTAAGGCCCAATCTCCTTGGTCAACTTTCGTAAGAAAATTTTCTATAACCCGATTGAACAAGCTCGGTTCTTCAATATTGATTGCATGGCCAGATTGTGGAAAAGTTACCAATCCCGATTTAGGAAAGTTTTCTTTCATAAACAAAGCTGGCTCAATACACGGAGAATCTTCATCACCAACTAAAATCAAAACCGGTATCTGACATTTTTTAATTTCATCTTCATAATCATACACAGATTTCCGATTCTTTTGTACTCCCTGAAACGTTAAAGCTGAACCAAGATTGGAATGATCTAATAGGCGAGAACGAAATCTTTCAAACGCTCTAGAATCTTTCCTTATAAGTTGTGTTCTGGTTTCTCCTCTTATATATGAATCAAGCGCCTGCATGCCATCAGAAATTAATTTGGAAGAATAAAATTCAATCATTTCCACAAATCCTTCACTTGGATTTGACCCGCTACCAGCTCCAGCAATTATCATCGACGAAGTACGTTCAGGATACTTCAACCCGAAAACCAAAGTTGTACCACCTCCCATTGACAAACCACCTATATGGGCTTTTTCAATAGACATTTCATTCATAAAAGTATGTAAATCGTTGACAAGAATCTCTTGCGAATAATCATCTTGATGCTGGGGAATCTCTGATGGTGGATAGCCACGATTATTTATAGAAATCACTTTGTAATCATTACATAATCTCTCAGTTAAGGATTCCCATGACCTAAAATCATCTGCGAATTCATGGAGTAAAATCACAGGAGCCCCTACTCCCTTCTCTTGGTAAAAAATTTCAACTCCATTTATAGAAATTGTTGGCATTCGAATCTCCATATCTTGTGATATCAATCTGTAGCAGTATAATGTATTAAAAATCTTTTTGGCAGTAGAGAATGCAATCAAAAAAACCTCACAATCTAACATTACTAGAAGCAATTTCTGAAAAAACAGTACTGATATCTGACGGTGCAACAGGGACATACTTACAAAATCATGGCCTGGAACCTGGTGGTTGTCCTGAAGAATTCAACTCAAGTCATCCGCAAGTCATTAGCCAAATGGCGAAAGACTATTTTGATGCAGGTTCCGATTTAGTACTAACAAATTCATTCGGCGGAAGTAATTTCATGCAAAAAAAATATGGGCATGGAGATAAAGTTTCTGAATTTAATCGTTTAGCTGCGCAGCATGCCAGAAAAGCCGCAGGACCTAATAATTACGTTCTGGGTTCAGTTGGACCAACGGGAGAGTTTTTATCACCTCTAGGAGATATTTCTGAAAAAGAAATGTCTCTTGCTTTTAAAGAACAGATGATTGCGTTAAAGGAAGGTGGAGCTGACGCAATATTAATTGAAACCATGACCGCAATTGAAGAAATTTCACTTGCAATCAACGTAGCAAAAGAAAGTACAAATCTGCCGGTTATTGCGACTATGGTTTTTGACAAAGGACCAAGGGGATTTTTTACTATGATGGGAATCACTCCAGAGCGTGCGGCTAAGGAATTAACCTCTGCAGGTGCTGATATTATAGGAACAAATTGTGGTAATGGTATCGACTTAATGATTGAAATAGCACAACAAATGAGAGCGTCTACAGACAAGCCTATGATAGTGCATTCAAATGCTGGCATCCCTACAGTAAAGAATGGAAAAATAATATACCCAGAAACTCCTGAATACATGACAGAACGATTCATAAAAATTGTGGAACTAGGGGTTAACATTGTTGGTGGATGCTGTGGGACCGGACCAAATCACATTAAGTTATTATCAAAAACCCTAAAACCGTCAGCATAAGGAATATCAAGTATGTATGCAGCAAATTCAACAAAAGACTCAGAAATTTCAAAGGTTTTCAAAAATTTTGGTAGTTGTGTAGAACTAATCCCTATAGATCCACACTTCCAAAATGTTTCCATTGGGTTATATGTGCAAAATTCCATCTGCTCAATCTGGTCATTCAGTCAGAAAAAGGGCATCCAAAAAAGGATCGAACACATTCGCAATCAAATGATCCATCTTGGCGATTTAGAACCTATACAGGAATCATTCAATCAAGCTAAATTCCCATGCGGAGTAATCCACCAAAGACCATTAAGGTTTTTAATCTCTCAAGCTACAAATAAAAATCCTGATTTCAAGCATCCATCGGGTAATATTACTATCCAAGACTCAAAGTCAGACCTCAAAATTACTGCCACACCCAGGGAAAATAATGGCAGTTGGGACTATAATATAGAGGGAAAAGGTGAAGCGAAGAATGCTTCACTAAGAATCAAAATGATCGTTGCCGGTTTTATGAAATATGGTGAAATGATAAAAACTTCAGATACTTCTGTAGCATTTGAGTGTGGAAAAAACCATGACAATTTAATGAAAATAATTTTGCCTTATTCAAGAAATATTTCTAGTGTAGAAGGGATGATGGAAACTGAGGCTCTAAGAGGACAAATGACTACAGGCACGCTAGGATTTAGTGTCACATAAAAATAAATTAGTGATAGAATTTGTGAAGGAACCCAAATGATTTCAGAAATCCCAATGACATCGAAACAAAGAGTGCTTAATTCACTCAATGGTATTCCAGTAGACCGGACTCCTTGTGCAAATCCAACCAGTGTTGCAACTGTTGAACTCATGGATCTAGTTAATGCACCTTTTCCAGAAGCTTGCAGAGAACCCGAACTAGCTGCAAGTCTAGCTGCAACAGGTTACACTGAATTGGGATTCGACAGCATATCACCATATTTTTCAATTATTCAAGAGTCATCCGCACTGGGATGCGATGTACAATGGGAAGAAAAAGACAACTGGCCGACTGTGAGAATGTATAATCCCATTTGGAAAAATCCTGAGGATATCAAAATCCCGAAAAATTTCTTACAACATCGCGATACCAAAGTACTAACAAAATCTATAGAAATGCTAAGTTCCGCATATGGAGATGAAACTGCTATTATAGGTAAAACTATGGGTCCTTGGACTCTAGCGTATCATGTGTTCGGAGTAGAACCATTCCTGTTAATGTCAGTTGATGACCCAAAACTTACTTTGGATGTACTTCATAGATTGAAAGAAATATCAGTTTTATTTGGAGAGGCGCAAATTGATGCAGGTGCGGACGCACTAACTTTCCCTGACCACGCAACTGGAGACCTAGTAAGCGGTGAGTACTACAAAAGATTTCTTATGGAAATACACATAGAAATGGCTGAAAGATTAAAAGTGCCCTTAATTTTACATATATGTGGAAACACTCTAGATAGAATGGAATATATTGCCAAAACTGGAATGGCATCTTTTCATTTTGATTCTAAAAATGATCCCCAAAAGGCTATGGACACTGTCGACGGTAAAATAAGTTTAGTTGGAAACATTAACAATCCAGACACTTTGTATTCTAAAGGACCTGAAGAAGTTCGTGCAGAAGTGTTCAAATGCCTTAACGCCGGAGTACAAATGGTAGCTCCTGAATGCGCTGTCCCTTTATCCACAAAACTTGAAAATTTGATAGAAATCCCAAGAGCGGTAAAAGCTTGGCACAAAGAAAATTAATTATGAGGATTTAACATGCCGATAAACCACGATGGTTTGAACGAGGAAATATCTTATGTCTCTAACGAATCAGAAATACAACACATAAAAGGTCTTTTTGACAACTCAGATCCTAAAATGCACGAAATTGCTCATAAGCTGATAATTGGTGACCAACATTCAGTCGACGAATTAACTAAAAAAGCTCTTGATGACGGATTTACTGCTAATACAATCCTTGATGATGGATTGATTTCTGGAATGGCGATAGTTGGAATCAAATTCCGTGACAATATTATTTTTGTTCCTGAAGTACTAATTGCTGCTAGAGCCATGAAAGCAGGTATGACCCACATCGAACCAATCTTGTCTGCCTCTGGAATTGAACCCATTGGAACAATCATTATGGGTACTGTAAAAGGAGACTTACACGATATCGGCAAAAACCTATGTATCATGATGCTCAGGGGTGCTGGATTTACTGTACATGATCTTGGAGTTGATACACAGTCTGAAGAATTTATTGAAGCAGTAATGGAACATGAAGCGCAGCTACTCGGAATGTCTGCCCTGCTGACTACAACTATGCCCAATATGGGGAAAACCATAGACGCATTTGAAGAGACTGGAATTCGTAGTGAAGTCAAAATCCTAGTAGGAGGGGCTCCTGTATCTCAAGAATTAGCGGATGACATGGGTGCCGATGGGTATGGAAAAGACGCAATTGAATGTGTAGATCTCGCCAAAAAATTTGTTGCTATTAAAAATTGAATCGTATTTTCCATGGGAATTAAAGACACCAAAAATCAAATTAATGATGAACTCGTTAAAGACAAATATATCTCAAGCATGAAAAGACTAGACCAGATCATGCGTGATATATCTGAGACCGTAACAGAAGTTTCTTTAAAACGATGCCCATATAGAAACTCTAAAGATCGGTGCACTGCAAAGTTTGGGTGTAGAAATCAATATAGAGATGTACAACCGAATGAATTATTCATTTGCCAAGATGACCAAAAGTTAGATTATCGCAATGCATGGGAAATGGGATCTGAACCCTAAAACATCTCAAAAAATTCGATAAACTCCATGTTACAATACTCACATGTCTCCTGTACGATGCTCTGGACAAGTAATAGAATCAAAAATCGGATCCTCTTTATTCGATTATGCTGATGCAATCAATGTGCGTGTGCCTACATCCTGTGGTAGAAATGGACAATGCCATGAATGTATTGTTGAAATCAACTCTGGAGGAGAATTTTTAAATGATTCTACTGAGGAAGAATTCTTCCTAGGGGAAAAATTTCGATTGGCTTGTCAAGCAAAGATTACAGATGCAGACAAAACAATCGAATTTTCTATATTGCGCAGACAACCCAAAATCCTCATCGAATCGATTAATCGCTCTGTCTCAACAGACCCAATGGTTCAAAGAAACGGCGATACAGTAACTTTTAATGGATCCTATCTAGATCAATACAGAAACTCCATCTTAGGAATCGCCGCAGATATAGGAACAACCACAATAGTTATGAATTTGGTCGATTTAGAAACTTCCAATATCTTAGCCACTTCATCATTTGAAAACCCTCAAAAATTTGGTGGAAGCGACATCATGAACAGAATTTCATATGATGGTGGCAAATTTAAAGGCGAATTAAGACAAGTCATGCTATCTGCTTTAAATTTTGAAATCGGAGAGATTACCAAACAAAACAATCTTCATAGAAGACAAATCTACGAAGCTGTATTCGTCGGAAATTCTACAATGAGAGATTTGTTATTCAATTATGATGTGCAGTCAATTGGTCAAAAACCTTACAGATCAATCACTGAAACCCTTTTCCTGAATGGAGAAATCGATTCAACTGCATTAAATATGAAAGCAAATGATTTCGGATTAAGAATTTTCCCGGATGCGAATATTTATGGTGGTCCATTAATAGGTAGCCATGTTGGATCAGATGTTGCAGCCGATATTCTAAGCACTGAAATTGGAGAGAAAAAAGACATCTCAATGCTAGTCGACATAGGTACAAACACTGAAGTAGTTTTAGGCAACGAAGAAAAAATGATAGTAGCATCTTGTCCTGCAGGGCCAGCATTTGAAGGTGGAGAGATTTCATATGGCATGCCTGGATATGATGGAGCAATAGAATCACTTATGTTTTCAGAAAGTGGGACAGAATACAGAACTATCGGAAACAAAAAGCCTCAAGGGATTTGTGGATCTGGTTTAATTCAAATTTTATCTGAATTATTACGAACACAACAGATGAATGAACTGGGGGTTTTCGATAACAAAAAGCAAAAAATTGTCCTAGAGCCCACCCAAGAAATTTCTATTTCAAGATCAGATGTTAGTTCATTAGCTCAAGCCAAATCAGCTAATTACGCGGGGCAATTCATTACAATGCGTTCATACGGGATTAATACAAATCAAATTTCAAAACTTTACTTAGCAGGAGGATTCGCAAACTACATCGACCCAGAATGCGCAATAGGAATCGGATTTCTTCCCAATATTTCTCCAAAAAAAATCACAAAAGTTGGAAACGCTTCACTAGAAGGAGCAACCATAATGCTAAAATCAAAATTTCATCGCAAACAAATAGAAGAAAAAGTTAAATCTATTGAACATATCGAATTAGAAACTTTCGATGATTTTTTTGAAATTTTCGTTGAAGGATGCATGTTTAAACCAATGCCGAAAACCCTTGTATGATTAAGAATACTTATCGAAATGGAGTCAATAATGTCATATAAAATCTTGATCACTGACTATGTCTGGCCAAACATTGAGCCAGAAAAAAAAGTACTCTCTTCAATAGATGCTGAAATTATTGTTGCGCCAAACTCTGACGAAAATACTCTTTGTTCACTAGCTAAAGATGTTGATGGGATTTTAACCTGTTTTGCTCAAGTCACAGAAAAAGTGATTCGCTCTGCAAAAAAATGTGTAGTCATAGGAAGATATGGGGTTGGAGTTGATAACATTTCAGTAAGTACTGCAACTGATTTAGGCATCGCTGTAACATACGTTCCTGACTACTGTATGGAAGAGGTGTCAGATCATGTTATAGGCTTAATGTTATGTTGGAACAGAAAAATAGCTTTTTTTGACTCCGACACCAAGCAAAATGCATGGGGCCATTCCCCCCTAACCATGAGAATAATGCGACTGAAAGGTAAAACTATTGGAATAGTAGGTTTCGGTAGGATTGGGAAAGCAGTAAGCCAAAAAGCAAAATCTTTTGGAATGAATATTCTAACTTATGACCCTTTCGTTTCCCAAACAGAAGCAGCCTCATTCGGAGTTAACTCAACCAGTCTTGAAAATCTGCTTCAATGTTCTGATTTCGTTTCTCTGCACTCACCATATACAGAAGAGACACACAATATGATAGGACAAGAGCAATTAGATTTGATGAAATCCGATTCGTTCCTAATAAACTGCGCTAGGGGTCCATTAATTGACGAAGAAGCATTATTTGAAGCTTTAAAATCAAAAAATATTGCTGGAGCCGGCTTGGATGTTATGGTTGATTCTATACCTCCATCCAACCATCCTTTAATGAAATTGGATAACATATTGATTACTCCACACATTTCTTTTTTCTCCCAAGAATCCGTCCTCGAGCTTGAAGAACGTGCTGCCGAGGAAGTAAAATCCGTATTGCTTGGCCAAATGCCCGAAAACCTAGTCAACAAAGAAGTTCTTAAACACTCTCTACCAAGACACAAACTATCCAAATAAGTTTTAAGCGATCTAATGAATCCAACCACCATACTTGTCAAATTTCACGAAACTGCGCTTAAAGGTAGAAATAGACATATCTTCATTAATCGAATTTTGGATAATTTAAGAGTGGCAACTAAAGATTTACCGGTAAAAAATATTTGGCACAAAAGATTAATCATCGGTCTATCATTACATGAGGAAGCAAAAATACCAGAGATTGCAAAACGAATAACAAATTGTTTTGGGATAGCCAAATTCTACCCTGTATACGAAGTCGAAAAAAACCTAGAGTCCACCTTGAATCTATTGAAAGAAATTTTAGAACAAACAAAATTTGACACGTTTAGAATTACAGCAAAACGCCCGAGCAAAAACTTTAACCTCACATCAGATGAAATCAACCGAAAAGTCGGTACTTTTGTAGAAGAATTAACCAAATCTAAAGTCCAACTCAAAAATCCTGACTTAGAAATATTTATAGAAGTGATGGACAATAACATATTTATCCACACTGAAGAATTCAAAGGCTTTGGTGGAATGCCAGTAGGTGTCAGCGGAAGAGCAATGGCTCTAATGTCTGGAGGAATTGATTCTCCTGTGGCAATTTGGCAAATGCTTAAACGAGGAACAACTGTAGATATGCTACATTTTCATAGTTATCCATTAGTGGATAAATCAAGTATCGAAAAAGCATTTGATCTATCAAAAGTTTTGAATCAACATCAATACAAATCAAAACTTTTTTTGGCTCCCCTAAGCAAAATTCAACAAAAAATTATTGTAGAAGTTCCTCCTGAATATAGAGTATTACTTTACCGAAGATTCATGATTAGAATTGCTGAAAAACTCGCTATACATAAAAAATCTATTGCTCTAATCACTGGAGAAAGCTTAGCCCAAGTAGCATCTCAAACGCTTGAAAACATAGCAGCAATTGACGCAGCCGTAAAAATGCCAATCTTAAGACCATTAATTGGTACAAATAAAGATGAAATCATAGAACATTCAAAAAGAATTGGCACTTTCGACATTTCTATCCGACCCGACCAAGACTGTTGTTCACTCTTTGTCCCCAAGCACCCAATTACTGCGGCTAAAGCCGAAATATTAGAATCATTCGAGAATTCCTTGCCAATGAAAGAAATGATAGAAAGTTCAATCGAACAAACGACTGAAGAGAATTTTACATACCCATAAAATAAAAATTTGCAGTTACTTTTTAATTCTATTGGAGGATAAAATAATGGACTTACAAATTAAAGGGAAAGTAGCGCTTGTTACCGGTGGAAGTAGAGGCCTAGGGAAACAATGTGCGATTTCTTTAGTAAAAGAAGGTGTTAACGTCGCAATTTGCGGACGTTCAAAAAAAACTTTAGATGAAACCGTGGAAGAATTAAATTCTTTTGAAGGTTCAGCAATTGGAATCCAAGCAGATATTTCCATTAGCGAAGATCTAAATAGAATACCTTCATCGGTGACTTCAAAATTAGGACCTATTGATATCTTAGTAAACAATGTTGGGGGGTCGTTGTCTCGAGAAGACATTCAAAAAACCTCCTTAGAAGATTTCAAAGCAACATTCGATTTAAATTTGTTTGGCAGCTTCACATTAATGAAGGCAGTAATCCCTCACATGATTGAACAAAAATGGGGCAGAATAATAAATATAGCAAGCATTTGGGGACGCGAGAATGGTGGAAATATTTCTTATATGTCTGCAAAAGCCGCTCTAATTGGTGCTACAAAAAACACAGCTATTTCATTAGCGAAAGATGGAGTTTTAGTAAATAGTATCGCTCCAGGATCTATAGAACACCCAGGGGGGAGTTGGGAAAGATTCCAAAATGAAAATCCTGAAAATGTTGTGAAAAATTTCATTGAGACCCACCTCCCAATGGGCAAATTCGGATGGCCAGAACCGGTTGGAGATATAGTGGCATTTCTAGCATCAGAAAGAGCTAGCCTTATTACTGGAGCTTGCATAGTAGTAGATGGAGGACAAAGTCATTCGATGATCTAGTTAATCAATAAATCTTCAATCTTTATTGATTGATAAGACCCATATAATAATTCTCTAACTAAATCATTCTCCGATTGAATAGATCCTTCAAATTGTGTAAGACATTTCCCAAGAGTACTTACTACATGCGAATCACTTCCCCCAATAAAAGAATCAAAAGATTTTGAGGAAATGAATTTATTCGATCTTATTTGTTCTTGATGCAAATTGCCCGCATTCAAATTTTCTACCACTCGTATTTGTGAATTCAATTCTTCATTATTAAATTCGCATAATCCAATTCCAAACCGACCAGGATGAGCAGGAATTGCAATAGCACCAAACATTTGAGCAGTTAGCACTAACTCTATAGCAGATATATCTACTCGAGCAAAATTTATTCGATCAGTCAATGTTTCAGTGACCCCAAAAACCAAAAAATGCCCATGATCAGTTTCAACTTCTGATCCTTTCAAAATCATCACACCATATTTTTCAGAAATATCAGAATAATCATTTTTGTAATCAAATTTTCGGTGTTCTGTTAATACAAATCCATCCAGAGGGAACCCTTCACTCCGAAGGAACAATGTCCACTTAGCAAATTGCTCAACTGTTGCCTTTGAATCATCCGAAGAAACCGAATGAGTATGTAAATCTAAATTCATAACCAATTATTTACTCAATGTTTTCAAAATATAATATCATTACTGAAAATTAATTTTAAATCTGAACACATGGGGAAAAAATGAAATTTGCAGAACAATTAGACATCGATGAATTTCTGTCAGAAAAAAATGTTGGATCCTTCAAAGTCACCAGAGAGCAAATTAACAATTTCTGTGATCTTTCTGGGGAAGCAATAATTTCAATTTCTGAAACCAATTCCATTGCTGCTCCTGCGACCTTTATCAATACTCTCCCAATAAAACACTTTACCCCTCAAATTCTAAAAGAAAAATACAACAGATTACTTGGCGGACAATCAATAGAATGTAAGACTCCTATCCTAGCTGGAGACGAAATTACAATTAAATCCAGAGGAATTGAAATTTATGAAAAAACAGGACGCTCTGGACACATGATTTTTGCAGTTTTCGAATCCAATTATTTTAACCAAAATGGGGCATTGGTTTCAAAGAAACAGGATACTTTTATTTGGAAAAAATATGGAAAATAACTTTAAATTTCAAAATATAAACATAGGCCATCAAACGATAATTTCAGAGAAAATCTTTTCGAGTTCACAAGTTAATGCTTTCCAAAACTCCCAAGGGGATAGTGGAATGCCAAACAAATTAACATCTAAAAAATTTGCAAGGCAACATGGACTTCCCGGACCACTCGTTCCTGGTGCCATGAGCATTGCTTATATTTCTAGACATTTGAATGACACTATGCCAAAAACAAGAATTAAAAAATTAGATATTATTTTCAGACGATCTGTAAAACAAGAAACAAGTATCCTCGCCAGTGCAATTATTGTTGATAAATATATTTTTATGGATAAAGAAATAATAGAATGTGATGTCTTCTTGAAAGATTTGACTTTGTCTCCTTTGGTAATCGGTAAAGCTACAATTGAATTTCCATAAAATGCTTATAATGGTCAAGTGAATAAATACGCATACATGACTCTTTCATCAGTAATGATATTAATTTTACTACTTCTTGTGTCAGTTGTTGACAATGTCGAAATCTGATTGTAGCAATTAATTAGGAAATCCAATAAATCAAATAGCAGCACACAAAAAACCTCTATACACTAACTAAAAAAGAGAAAATTAATCCAACATTAGCTAATATCGTTTGGCATAATCAATGTAATGAGTATTACCAATTGAAGAAGTTACAAGTTTCTGCCTATAAGAATATTCTTTATTACTATATTCGCTATGAAATTCTTCAATATCCACTTTGATATCCTCATGATTCAGACCATCTAAAAATGCTTCCCTGATTGGCCTTCCATCAAATGATAGGTCTGTTTTTAATCCCAATAGACACATTATTGTAGGAGTCAAATCTACATTGCCTGTTGGAACAGAAGATATTAGTCCCTTTTTGAAACTTGGACCAAATGCACCAAACACATTATTCATTTCATGTTTGCTAATTGAACCATGTGTACCTAAATTTATATCTCCTCCGGAACTATAAATCATCCCTTTATAACCAGCCACATTTTTTTCTGAATCCCATTGAAACGACATTGTCACATCAGGGCAACGAAACCCTTCAATGCCGACCAAATCAGCAGGTAGCAAACCTTCTATATGACCCGTTTTCAAAGAAAAGAACATTGGACCACACCATTCAAATTGCATTAACGCTCTAGCTAATTTTGTAGCAAGTCTATTATCTGAATTTTCTACATAAAACAAGACGCTGCCTCCATTTGGTACCACAAGAATTTTGTCATCCTGTTCATTTTCTAATAAACCAATTTTAATTAATTCTTTCCTAACATCAATCACGCCTTTAATAGTGGAATATCCATGATCCGAAATGATTATCACGTTCGCATCTTTTGAATTGTCAATTTTACGTATTTTAGTAATCAGGTCCCCGAAACATTTGTCTGCATACTTTATTGCTTGAGTTCCAAGTTCATACCCTACGCCATTCGCATGGTGTGATTTATCAGGTTCTGAAAACCAAATAAGGCCCACTGCTGGATTTATTTCAGGTATAAAATATTTGGTCATTATATCAACACAATGACTTAACCTTTTTTCATTTGGTATAGTATTTAATGGCCACTCTCCTACTATCGACTTTAATGTTTTCGCCAAAGAATCTGGGAATGTGAATTCTGGATTAACAACTGCTCCACCATTGGTATGAGCATTAGGGTTTTGCAAGAATGAATTGCCAGTAGTCCCTGCTCCAACAGCAACGAATTTTTCTCCAAAATTGTTTAGGATATCTCCAAGGTTTTCAACATACAAAACTTCCCCTAATTTTGCGCGCACACTTTCAAGCATAGGTTGCATTACTGAAAAAATTAAATTTGGATCGAAGTCTCTCATCACAACAGTGTTCGCTGCAATACCATGAGAACCTGGATATCTCCCTGTAAACATTGATGTTGCATTAATTCTTGTTACAGAGGGATATACTGCATGATGATTTGTAAAGGTAACACCCTCATTTAAATACCCATATAAATTTGGCATTAAATCTTCATTTATTTGGTTTGGTTGTAATCCATCAAAGGCTACTACTAATACTTCCATAATGGGAACCTCTCTAAAGATGTAGGATGTTTCTGCAGATCAATTTCGAATAACTAGTGACTAGCATCTATTATATCCCGTAATTCATCGACCATTAATCAGAGAAAATGGAAAGTTCGACGGTATAATCTGATTTGTTAACGGTTGTCGGGTCAAGATAGGAGTCAAATCTGTTGGTGGTTGGGATTCCTTCATAGTTGTTGTCTTTAGTGATAATATCAAGTAATCAAATTATCTTTTCACCAATTTATATGCAGGAGAAAATGAAATGCGGTTAGCTGTAGGGAGTGACCATGCAGGGTTCTCGATGAAAGTCCCTATTATTGAATATCTGCAGTCGAAAGGTCACCAGGTTATAGATTTCGGTACATATTCTGAAGACCCGGTAGATTTTCCGGATATCGCCGAGCAGGTAACTTCAGCAATACTCTCCAACAGGGTAAAGCGGGGCATACTTGTTTGCGGAACAGGAGTAGGGGCTGCGATTGCAGGAAATAAAGTCCCCGGAATCAGGGCAGCTTTAACCCATGACACCTACTGTGCCCACCAAGGCGTTGAGCATGATGATGTCAACTTGATATGTATGGGTGCGTGGATCATAGGGTTGTCAGTGGCAAAAGAAGTGCTGGACGCTTTCCTAAACGCTAAATTTTCAAGTGATCCGGACTTCAAACGCAGAGTCAGTAAGCTTAACAGAATGGAGATTAAGTACGCGAAACAACTGCTGAGTAAAGGCTAGTTAGTGAAATAGCAAGCAATGAAGATGCAAATTGCTAGGATATATAGCTCATTTCTTTCGCAGGTTGTTTACGCTAACAAGCTTAGGAAGGTTAATGTTCCATTATCGTTCCACCATTTAGATTTATTGATTGTCCAGTAATCCACGAAGCAGCCTCTGTACACAAATATGCCATGAACGCACCAACTTCTTCTGGAGTTCCGTTCCGGCGAATAGGAGTGTTTTTGGCCATCTCTTCCCATCGAACTAATCTGTCAATATCATCCATTCGCGCAGTATCTACAGCACCAGGGCAAACAGCATTGACATTAATTCCATGTGGACCTAATTCAGCTGCCAAAGATTGTGTCATACCAACAATTGCAAAATTTGCAGCATTATATGCCAAAGTATTTGGTACACCTCTTTTGCCAGCACTAGAGGAAACATTTACAATTTTCCCACCCTCTCCTTGTGCAATCATTTGGCGCGTAGCAGCCTTCGTACACAGAAAAGCCCCCGTAATTTTGATATCAACAACCCTCTGAAATACATCCTCTGGGACATCTAACATAGGTAACCGATCTTTACCCCTAGGGTATGCTGCATTATTCATTAAAATATCAATTCTTCCAAATTCTGTTACTGTTGAATTAATTACATTTTCAACCTGACTCGCATCAGTGACATCTAGAGGCATAGTTAAAGCCCTTCGCCCTAATGATCTAACTTCGTCAGCGACACTATCTACACCTCTCCACCCAATTTCTTTCTCATCATCTGGAAATGTGTCTGGGGATCGATTGGTACCAGTAATTACAACGTCAGCACCCAACCTTGCAAGTTCCAAAACAGCAGATCTTCCTATACTACGAAGCCTACCTCCACCTGTAACAATTGCAACCTTTCCATCTAATTCACCCATAATGTCTCCTTATTTACAAAATCTATACACTTTTTATTTCATCTTTGGTACAAAATTGGACCATTCATTAGCTTGTTCATACGCAAAAGCTATTTTGAGAATTTTTTCTTCCATCATCGCATCCCCCATAATTTGCAATCCCACAGGCATGCCACCTGAAATACCACAAGGAACTGATATTGCAGGAATACCTGCAATATTAGCCGGCATAGTGAAAATGTCATTCAAATACATCTTTAAAGGGTCGTCTATCTTTTCACCAAATTTAAATGCTGTAGTAGGAGTAGTTGGAGTTACAATAGCATCAAAACGCTCAAATACCGATTTGAATTCCTGAATAATCAGCGTTCTAACTTTTTGAGCTTTTAAATAATAAGCATCATAGTATCCTGAGGAAAGTGCATATGTACCTAACATAATCCGCCTCTTCACTTCAGGACCAAAACTCTGATCCCTGGTAAGTTCCAAAGATCCCCAAAAATCCAAATCATCTTGATTTGAAAAACCATATTTGACACCATCATACCTTCCAAGATTTGCAGAGGCTTCAGAGGGCGCTATCAAATAATAAACTGCCAGAGCATTAGGAGTACTTGGCAATGAAATCTCCTCCACATCTGCTCCCAATGCTTCTAATGACTTAATTGCATTTTTAACAATTGTGGAAACTTCAGTATCCATTTCAGCAGGAAAATATTCTTTAGGTATTCCAATCTTTAAGCCTTTTAAATCACCACGAAGAGACATTTTATAATCAGGTCTGGAGTTAGAAATTGACGTAGAATCCAAAGGATCATAACCAGAAATAACATTTAGCACTTCAGCACAGTCGGATACATTTATAGTTAACGGACCAACTTGATCAAGTGAACTTGCAAACGCTACAAGTCCAAATCTACTAACCAATCCATAAGTGGGTTTCAAACCAACTATTCCACAAAATGAGGCTGGCTGCCTAATGCTTCCACCAGTATCCGAACCCAATGCATATGCAGCTTCCCCAGATGCTACAGATACTGCAGGACCTCCACTACTACCACCAGGAACTCTTTCAACATCCCATGGATTTTTCACAGGGAAAAAAGCCGAGTTTTCATTACTAGAACCCATTGCGAATTCGTCTAGATTTCCCTTACCTAGCAATACCGCTCCACTAGAATATAATTTCTCAACTACAGTCGCATTATAAACTGGAACAAAATCTTCTAATACCTTTGAAGCACAGGTAGTTTTAACATCTTTTGTAGACAGATTATCCTTTAATTGCATAGGAATTCCTGTCAGGGGAACTGCATCACCAGATAAAAGTTTCGCATCAGCTTTTTTGGCTTGTTCAAAAGCTAATTCATCGGTGACAGTAATATATGCTCCAAACTCAACATCAGAAAGCTTAATCTTTTCAAGATAATCAGTGGTTAAATCCAATGATGAAATCTCGCCCTTGCTGAGTAAATCAGATGCTTGTGTTACGGTAAGTTTCGTTAATCCTGACATCTTAAACTCAATAAATTTTTATAAATTGTGAAATGATTCATATCTATTAAAACTACTCCAAAACAGCTCTAATCCTAAAAAGATCCCCTTCAGTTCTTGGGGCATTCTTTAAGACTTCTTCCAACGGCAAAGAATCCTCCAAATCATCATCTCTCATGACAGTGTCAAAAGACACTGGATGAAATGAGGGATCTATAGAGTCAGTATCAATCTTTTGAAGAGCATCAAAATGGGAAAGTATGTCAGAAAGTTGCACTCTGAAAATGTCTATTTCCTCCTCTGAAAGTGCAATCCGTGCCAAAGAGGCTATATGGCGAATTTCATCATTAGTTAAACTCATTTTTATCTCCGAAACTCCCAGAGTATAGCAAATGCTAGACAAGACTATCAATAAACTAAAATTCAGTTTGTTTATACCTATGCTAAAATTATGCAACATTTGCGATTTATCTAATAGCAAATGCAAAAATTTCCGGAGATAAAAATGCAAAAAATCCCTTTCGACACAATTAAGCTTCAAAATGGATTGAATGTGATATTACATCAAAATCATTCAACTCCAATTACCGCAGTCAATGTCTGGTATCATGTGGGATCAAAAAATGAATCTCCTGGAAAAACAGGTTTTGCCCACCTTTTCGAACATATAATGTTTGAAGGTTCCAAACACCACAATAGTGGCTTTTTTGAGCCCTTAGAAAAAGCTGGCGCTGACCTTAATGGATCTACGACACCAGACAGAACCAATTATTGGGAAACAGTTCCATCAAATTATCTGGAAACCGCATTATGGTTAGAATCAGATCGAATGGGATTTCTATTAGAAGCTTTAGACCAAAAAAGATTCGATATCCAAAGAGATGTTGTTAAAAATGAACGCAGACAAAGTTATGAAAACCGTCCATATGGACAATCAGAATTATTACTTAATTCTACAATGTTTCCGAGCCCTCACCCTTACAACTGGCCCACAATCGGATCGCAAGAAGATTTAGACAATGCAAAACTAGATGATGTTAAAGATTTTTTTCGGAAATTCTATTCCCCGTCTAATGCAAGCATTGTGATAGCAGGTGATTTTGAAAAATCTAAAACAATTGATCTTGTAGAAAAATATTTTGCAAGCATTCCACCAGGCAATACTATAGATCGCGTCAAAAAATTAGACACCTCTTTTTCAGGAAGAATTGAACTTTTTCATGAAGACAAAGTACAACTCCCAAAAATAAATTTAAGCTGGCCTACAGTACCTGAATTCGACCCAAATGAACCTGCTCTTGATATTCTAGGATACATCCTTTCAGAAGGCAGACAATCAAGATTACAAAAAACATTAGTATACGATATGCAAATCGCAAGAAATTTAGGTTCATATCAATATTGTAGAGAAATAGCAGGGCAATTTGAAATTGAGGTTACTGCTAATGACCAAAGTGTTTTGCCCAAAATAGAAGACTATATATTTGAACAAATAGAGTTAATTAAATCTACTCCCCCTTCAGAACAAGAAATCACTACAGCAAAAAACAAATTTGAAAATATGCTGCTAAGACGATTAGAAAAACTGGGTGGATTTGGAGGAGTCGCAGACCTACTAAATCATTTCAATGTTTTCGCACAAGACCCTAACCAAATTAACTTTCAATTAGAACGCTATCAATCAGTAACGCCTGAAGATATTCAGCAAGTTGCTAAATCTTTTTTGAACAATAATCATGTCAGAATGTTAGTCATGCCCGAAAACAGTTTAAAGGATGTTTCAACAAATTTAGACAGATCAAAAGAACCTGAAATTCCAAGTTTCCCAGAGTTTGCTCCCCCTGCACCAACATATTCCAATTTAGAAAATGGCCTCCAACTCTTGGTACTAGAAAAAGATGATTCTTTCACAGTAGGCACGACAATATTAGTACACTCAGGGTCGAAGAAAGATCCTAAAGAACTTCCAGGACTTGCAGATCTTACTAACGCAATGATTCTGGAAGGAACTTCCCAAAAAACCGCAGAAGAAATTTCTACTGAAATGGACCATCTGGGTGACTCGATTTCAAGAGATATCACCAAGGAATACTCTTCAATATCAACCACAATGGCAAAAAGTGTTTGGGACGATGCAGTGCAAATTCTTGCTGAAATTATTCAGGACCCTTCGTTCCCAACAAAAGAACTAGATCGAATTAAGTCAGAACGCCTTACAGATTTAAACAGAATTACAGATAGTCCAGTACTAATGGCTCAACGAGCAATTCCATCAATTCTTCACGGAGCCAAATCACCATATGGACACCCTACAAGTGGTGACGAAAATTCCATAACCAATATTTCAAAAGATGACCTGCTCAAATTTCACAAGAATCACTATGATCCAAAAAATACAACAATCGTTGTGGTTGGAAACATCTCACAGGAAGAAGCTTTTAAAAGTATTTCAAAGCATTTCTCTTCATGGGCCAGTAAGATTTCAAGTCACACTCCAAAAGTTTCCAATATTTCTAATATTAAAACATCATCAAATGAAGAAGGTAATTCTATTTTCTTAATCGACAAGCCAGGAGCACCTCAGTCGGTGATTTTAGCAGGTCAACTATTGGTCCCGAGGCAACATGAAGATTTTCATGCAATTACTTTGGCTAATTCCGTTCTTGGCGGACAATTCACTGCCCGACTAAACTCCAATCTACGAGAAGACAAAGGATACAGTTATGGATATTTATCTCAGGTTTCATGGGGAAATGAAGTCTCCACGTTAATTGCTGGAGGGAGCGTACAAACTGCCGTCACAAAGGAATCCGTCGAAGAAACACTAAAAGAGTTCTCTGAAATTTGTTCATCTAAACTCATTTCTTCTCAAGAGCTTGAAGATTCGCGAGATAGCATACTAAGAGGAATGCCTTCAAGTTTTGAGACTACAAATAATACCTTGCAAAGGTTAGTTTCTATTCCAATATACAACCTAGATACAAATTATTATGCTGAATTTATTAAGAAAATTCAGCGAGTATCATTAGATGATGTCCATAGAGTAGTCCAACAACACATTGTTCCAAACGGATTAAAAATTATAATTGCCGGAAACAAAACAGATATTCTTTCAAAAATATCTGAAATAGGTCTTCCGATTATTAATATTACTCATAATGGTCAAGAAATTTCCTGAATGGAATTTTCAATTGCCGCAAAAATCGCCGTCACTCACATCAATATTATGATAGATTGATATAGCTATAATTCAGAAACTAATTATGGAGGAATATATGGCCGATCGATTAAAAGACAAGGTAGCAATAGTCACTGGTGCTGGAAGAGGAATTGGCAAGGGAATAGCAAAACTTCTTGCGTCTGAAGGTGCTGCTATCTTAGTTAACGATCTAGGATGTGAAGTCGATGGATCTGGAACTTCCGATACTCCATCATCAGAAGTTATGGAAGAAATTAACTCTGCAGGTGGAAGTTCGATTGCAAGCTCAGCAGACATCTCAACAATGGAAGGAGCAGAATCAGTAGTTCAACAAGCCATTGATGAATTCGGACATCTTGATATTCTTGTAAACTCTGCAGGAACAATTCGAGACAGAATGATTTACCAAATGAATGAATCAGATTTTGATACTGTAGTTCAAATGAACTTAAAAAGCGTTTTTGCACCCACCAAATTCGCTAGCATCTTATTTCGACAGCAAAGAAGTGGAAGAGTACTAAACATCACTTCCGATGCAGGATTGGGAGATATTGGACGTTCAAATTATGCTGCTGCTACTGAAGGAATAGTTGGATTAACAAGAACAATAGCACGTGACATGGGTAGATACGGTGTGATTTGTAATGCAATTTCTCCAATGGTTGAAACACGCTTATTCCCTGGAAGAGTTGAAGAATTCCGAATTGATTCAGGCCCTCACCCTACCAGAGATGAAAGAGCAAAAATTGGGAAATCTTCTGAGATTGCTGATTGGACAGGCCCTGGGAGCCCTGACGATCCTGAAAATGTTGCCCCACTTGCTGTATATTTGTGTACCGACTCAATAACGAACGTGAACGGATATGTTTTTGGAATACGAGGTGGAAGCATCTATTTATATTCAAATCCAATTATCGAAAGTAGCATCAATAAATGGGGTACTTTCACAATGGATGAAATGGACGTATTGGTACCAAAAATGTTTGGTAATGGATTCTAATTTTTCATAAAAGTTGAGGATATAGAGAATGGGTAACAGATTTGAAAACAGAGTAGCAATTGTAACCGGAGCTGGAAGGGGAATTGGCCGTGAGGTTGCAAAATTAATAGCATCTGAAGGAGGTTCTGTAGTTGTCAACGATTTTGGAGTAAGTCTTGACGGCATGAATTCTTCAAATACTCCTGCAGCCGAAGTTGTGGAGGAAATTTGCAAAGCTGGTGGTAAAGCAGTAGCAAACTATGATTCAGTATCAGAATGGGATTCTTCAAAAAATATTATTCAAACTGCAATAGATAATTTTGGGAAAATTGATATTCTTTGTAATGCTGCAGGAATATTAAGAGATAGAATGATTTTCAATATGACCGAAGAAGAATGGGATGGAGTATTAAAGGTACATTTGTATGGGACTTTTAATATGGTTAGACACTGTGTGCCGCTAATGATTGAACAAAATTATGGACGAATATTACTTTTTTCATCCGGTTCTGCGTTAGGAGCATCAGGACAAGCAAATTACTCTGCCGCGAAAGAGGGAATAGTGGGTTTTACCAGATCATTGTCTAGGGAACTATCCGAATACAACATTACTCTTAATGCTGTGTATCCAGGAGGAGCTACTAGAATGACAGAATCAATCCCTGAATCTACTACCCAACTTAGGCAGGCACAAAGAGCTAAATCTACTAGTACTCAAAGCGCTCCTATTCGTGGTCCGGAACAAGCCAAAGACCCGATAAATAATGCTCCAAAAGTAGTATATTTATGCAGTGAAGCTTCAAGTCATTTAACTGGCCAAGTCGTTGGAACTAGTGGTTGGCCAATGACATTATACTCACCAAGACATGTTATTAGAAGTATTCATAAAAACTCCAGATGGACCATAGATGAGTTAGAGGATTTAATCCCAATTTCATTGGCACCTGATATAGTAAACCCGTCTCCACCAACGCCACCTAAAAATACTTAACAAAAGGCAAAAATGAACTGGTTAGATATTATACTTTCAGTAATTTTAATCCTTAGCACATTCTACGGATACCGCAAAGGATTAATTCAATGTGTCATTATATTTGGGTTGGGATTTGCACTTTGGTACATTTTAACGAATTTCGGCTTATCTACAGTCGAATTATTAATAACTGAACAAATAAATAAATTTGTTTCATCTAGTTCATATTACATAAGTATTCTTCTGGGTTTGATATTAGTCTTTATCGCCCTAAAAATTTTAACTCCTCTTATTAATACACTAACTCTAGGAATACCTGGACTATTAAACAAATTAGGAGGAGCTTTTTTCGGACTCTTAATAGGACTTGTAATTACGTCAGTAATAATTGTTGGCATTTCCAGACTCTGTTATGATTTCGCACCAATAAATCAACTATCAGAAACCCTTGAAAAATCATCTCCTGTTAGTAATGATTTATTATCCCATGTAAACAACACTCAAGATGATATTGAATCTACCATTACTAACTCATCAGTAACTAAATTTCTAATAAATTCCACTCCCAGATTTTTTGTTACTTTGTTGCCAAAGGAATTTGAAGCATCGTTACTCTTGCTTCAATACAAACTAGAAAATGGTCAATAGTATCCATGAGAATCAGTGCACCAGTACTAGTACTGAATCAAAATTACCAACCATTAAATATATGTAATGTACGTAGAGCGGTTGTGTTGGTATGTGTTGGAAAAGCAGAAATAATCACCAATGGGAATATGGAGATTAAATCCATATCATCAATACTTCCTGAACCAACTGTTATAAGATTATCTCACATGGTGAAACGTCCTCCTTCAAAGTCCAAATTATCCAGGAAAGCGGTCTTTTTCAGAGATAACTTCACTTGTCAGTACTGTAATAACAAAACTACGCCATTAACTCTAGATCATGTCATACCCAGATCTAAAGGAGGCGCACATACATGGGAAAATGTTACTAGTGCATGTATCAAATGTAATCATAAAAAAGCCAGCAAAACTCCTAGGGAAGCCAGCATGAAACTAATTTCCAAACCTTTGGCTCCAAGACCAAATCCATACAACATTTTTATACACAGAAAAATTGAGGACGATTGGATACCCTTCATTCCTTGGTCAGCGTAAATTTTACTTTTTTCTTATTACTGGAGTTTGTAAAACCAACTGATCAAAGACCAGTCTAGGATTAACATTGCTCTGAAGCAACTTTATTGATCTTCCAATTGTTTTGAGAATATTAATTACATCATCAATCTCAACAAAATTTGCTAACTCTAGAAAATCCTCAACATTAGAAGTAGAAGATGCCTTGTCTGAACTATGGAATTGAACCAGCATGAAGTCTCGCCACCAAATTTCCCACATTCTTAATTCATTGTGCACTTTTTCTGGATCTCTTGAAAAATCCATAGCCAGTCGTTCAGAGTAATCAAATCTTTCTTCAAGACCAGAATTTAAAAGTTTATGGATCCTAGAAAATATTTCCAATCTACTCTCTAAATAGTCTGGATTATCTGCAATGAAAATAGCCATACCTATTTTCCCCGATGCTAACCTCGCAATATCCAGCGCATATGAATCCTCAAACTGATATTTTTCAATCATATACCGTTTAATAAACTCATCAGACACCTTTTTAATTTTAACGAGCTGACACCTAGAAATAATAGTCGGAAGTATCATAGAAAGATTAGACGTTAATAGTAAAAAGAATACATTTTCGGGGGGTTCCTCTAAAACTTTTAACAATGCATTAGATGCTTCCAATGTCATATCTTCGGAACCTAAAATTACAACAAGTCGTTGACTGCCTTCAAATGGTTTTATATTTATTGCCGTTCGAAGTTCTCTTATTCTATCTATACCTATAGACTTACTTTTAGACTTACTTTTTGAGAAGCCAACATCTCTTTCTCCACCTACTTCTATCCAATTTATATCTGTATGAGTTTTTGATGTAACTCTCTTGCAAGGCAAACAATCCCCACATGGTGAAATTTCATCTTCACAAAACAAAAGACGTGCAAAATCTTCTGCAAGAGTTGCCTTCCCAACCCTATCTGGCCCAAAAAACAAATATGAGTGGGCCAATCTATTTTCAGTTTTTGCCAACGAAAACATTTGAATTGCATCATCTTGACCTAAACTATTCCACACAAAATGTCTCCTAGCAAATATGAATTCTGTGATTTAGTATAATCGTTAATGTACTAATCTACTACTGAAGGTGAAATATGCATCAAAACATGGGCAGAGATAGAAGTTTAACCATCCGAATGGCTTTTACTTTCTTAATGTTATTTTTTGTATATCTATTCTTTATTGGAGTTCTAATTACTCTCGGGGTACCATTTATGTTTACTCTGGGTTTTGCAATAGTTATGTCTATATTTCAGTACTATGGATCTGACAAATTAGTACTTATGGCCACAAAAGCAAAAGTGGTAACGTATAAAGAAGAGCCTGCGCTACATGAAATTATCGAGCGTCTTTCTTTATTAGCAGAAATCCCAAAACCCAAAAAAATTGCAGTAATGGACTCACATGTTCCTAATGCGTTTGCCACAGGTAGAAATCCAAAAAACTCAGTGGTAGCTGTAACCAAAGGACTAATGTCGAAACTAAATAAAAAAGAATTGGAAGCAGTAATAGCACATGAGTTAAGTCATATTAAAAATAGAGACGTAATGGTTTTAACTTGGGCAAGCGTGATAGTAATAATGGCAGGATATCTTCTTCAAATGATGGTATTCATGAGTATTTTTGGAGGCTTTGGCGGACACCGAAGAAACAATGATTCAGGTCAATTAGGAATGATAATCATGGTTGCTTTTGCAGTTACAATTCTAGTTTATTTTATAAGCCAAATTTTGATTATGGCTCTTTCAAGGTATAGGGAATTTTCTGCAGACTTAGGTGGAGCCTACTTAACAGGCGAACCGCTGCACCTAGCATCTGCTCTTACAAAAATAAGCAGCGACATGAATAGAATTCCAGAAAAAGATATGCGCCAAATTGAGCATGCCAGTGCATTTTTTATAATCCCCGCAATAAAATCAAATACAGTCGCAAAATTATTTTCGAGTCATCCAAAAGTTGAAGACCGAATTAAAAAATTAAATGATATACAGAAAAATTTAGATTCTAGAAAATTTTCAAATTATGAGCCTCCTTACAAAAATTTTAGGCAGAAAAAATAACGCCCAGAAAAACCGCGAAAACTATTTTTCGATTATTCAGGCATACCAAAAACTAAAATCAAACAGCCAACTAAAATTTGGTAATGTTGCAGGATTACTCGTTAATAAAGAAAACTTAGAATTTTTAAATCATCAAGAAAATGAGCCCTATTTTCAACCAACTAACACCAAAACGTTACCAAATTCATCTTTTAGCATAGAAAAAGATGATCACTCAACTAATTGGGTCATTATACATGGTGAAAACTTTCCACAAATTGTTGAAAGAATTCATTTTGCTGGGGAAAAAATCACTGACCAAGGATATGGTGATTTAATTCTCGCAGCTGTATTTTGTATTGAGTATAACTCAAAAAAAACCTACATCATCTTCAACGTCAAGAGTGCACAATTCCATCCTCTCGTTTTAGAAGATGAAAAAACTAGAGATAATATGCAGGAAATTAATTTAGGAACACTATTAAGTTCCGAAAAAATCCCAATAGAAAAGAATCTAGAATTATGGCATCCTCTATGGGGAATACCATTTTAAACATAAAGAACATCCTAAAAATATTGAAATTTTCAAGCCTGTATTGGGTGAAATTTGCTTCCTCAACTTCCTAAAAAATTCGCAGTAGCCTTGGCAATTCGCACTAAACGAATTGGACGTGAGTATATATTATTAGTTCAGCGACCAATTGATGATAAAGATTTCCCAGGAAAATGGGGATTACCCGCTACTTCTTTCAAAAATAAAGAATCCTTAAAAGATCATGCTATAAATCTAGCCAAAGAAAAGTTAGGGGTCCGAGTTACTTTAGGAACACAACTATCTTCAGGGACTCAGAAACGAGTCGATCATATTTTGGAAATGACTCTATACGATGCCTGGTTACCCGAGCAACAGATAAACTTAAAGACCCCCGAAAATTCTAAGTCAAAAACTTTTTACACCGATTTTAAATGGGGTAAAGCTAAAGAATTAATGGAAACCGCAGAGATGGGATCTTTATGCAGTAAACTTTTGATTCAAAATTCGGAAACAAGAATGGATCTACAGAAATCCCTGAAAAAAAAGTCCGCACTAACTTTTACATGGGATAATCTTCCAACAATTTCAAATGGTATTGCTGGAACTGGAGGCTCGATAAGAAATAAATTTGAAGATTTCATGGTTGAAGAAATTCCATCCTATAATCCATCTGGAACTGGCGACCATCTTTTTGCCTTTATTCAAAAATCCGGTGTTTCAACTAACGAATTATTACAAGAATTAAAAACCTACGGTATCCCTTCAAATCAAGTAGGTATAGCAGGAATGAAAGATAAATACAGTATTTCAAAACAATGGATCAGCATTCCTAAAATATATGAAAATACTTTGAATTCCCTCAATCAAAATGAAAAAATTGATATCATCAAAACTTCATATCACACCAACAAACTTGGAGTAGGACACTTAATAGGGAATAATTTTTCTATTCGTGTCAGAAATCCTAAAAAAGATTGGAAACCTTTAACAGAATCGACAATTGAAGTATTGAAAAAATTAGGAATGCCAAATTATTTCGGTCCTCAAAGATTTGGAAAGTCAAAAAATAATGCGGAAATTGGCCTAGAAATTTTAAGAGGTCATGGTCCAAAACTTAACAAGCAACTTTCTAGATTGTTCATAGATTCTTTACAATCATTTCTATTCAACACGAATTTAGCCCACAGAATTAATTCAGATATGTTTGATTTAGTATTAGAAGGAGATTTCGCTAAAAAACATGATACTGGGGGAGTGTTTTTCGTTGAAAACCCAGTTCTGGAATCCGAAAGATCTAAAAAACTTCAAATAAGTTCTTTATTACCGTTATATGGTCGAAAGATTCGCCTCAGCGAGCATAATGCAGGTGAAATCGAGAATAGACTAATGAAAGATTTTGGAATCATTTGGAGTGAATTTGCAAATTTCAGTACAGGTTTCAGAAGAATTAGTAGAGTGAATTTAGATGATATTAATTTAACACCTGAAACTGATGGTTACACTATAATTTTCTCTTTACCCAAAGGGTCATTTGCTACATGTATGTTACGGGAAATTATGAAAACCACAGTTGATATTTACTCATGAAATTTAATTTCCAGTCTTTATCTAAGTGAAATTTAACCGTATAATTGCGAAATCTTAATACAGAGGGATTACAAATGCATGTAGGAACACAACTAAAAGCACGATCAGAAAATGATTACCGAGTGTTTGCACAATTAGGTGTAAACAACATATGTGGATTCCCTAGTGAACACCACTCAGAATGGACTGCAACTACATTGACACAATATCGTGAATATGTGGAATCATTTGGCTTAAACCTCGATATGGTCCAGTTACCACTCGCATCAAACAAAATAGATTCAGCTGAACTTCCTGCCATCATGTTAGGAACAGACCCGCAGAGAGATCGAGACATAGAACATTGTTGTAATATCATCCGAATGTGTGCTGCAGCTGGGATTCCCGCAGTGAAGTACAATCTAACTATTTTGGGAGTAGTAAGTAGTGATCCTGTATTAACGAGAGGAGGCGCAAAAACCCGCTCCTTTAACTACGCTCAAGCATTGAAGGAATTACCAGACACAACTATCGCTGGGCTAGTTGATGCGGATACAATGTGGGAAAGAATCAATTATTTCATTCAACGTGTAGTCCCAGTAGCCGATGAATACAAAATAAGAATGGCATTACATCCACATGACCCAGGAGTACCCAGTCCTCAAGGATTACAAGGAGTTGATAGAGTACTTGGAAGTGTAGAAGGAATGAAAAAATTCATATCCTTACATCCTAGTGATTATCATGGATTCAATTTTTGCCAAGGAACCGTATCTGAAATGCTGGAAAATCCTGGCAAAGAAATCTATGAGGTAATACGTTATTTTGGTGAACGCAAAAAAATTTTCAATGTTCATTTTCGCAACATTACTGGAGGTTTTGGAGATTTTGAAGAAACTTTTATTGATAATGGGGACGTCGACATGCATCTTGCGGCTAAAGCATATCACGAAGTAAATTACCCTTACATGATTATGCCAGATCATGTTCCTCACCTATCAGGAGAAAATGAAAAAATGGTTGGATTTGCTTACACATATGGTTATATAAAATCTCTAATTAAATCCGTCCAATATTGGAGCTAATCCTATTCAAAACCCAACCCAATCCAATTTAATACCCGCTATAGGAATACTCAGTGCTTCAGACAAAAAAATTAAAGCACATGCTGATGCAATAGACCGTAATGGAGGATTACCTTACCCAATAGTCACATTCCGTTCAACAGCTACTGAAGAAATAATCAACTCAATTGATGGATTATTATTGTGCGGAAATGACCCTGCAGAATGGCCACTGATAGAAGCACTCATTGCTTTAAAAATTCCTATTTTAGCTACCGGGAATGGACTTCATGCTTTAAATATCGTTATGGGAGGTGAATCACCGATTCCAAACATGTATCAATCAGAATCTCACGACAATGCCTCATTCCACAGAATATTTATTTCACCAGGAAGTCAATTGGCCAAAATCTTAGGTTCTGGAGGATTCGTAAGAGTTAATAGTAACCACACTTCCTCACTGAAAGAAGCACAAAAATCAAAAAAATTGTCTGCATGCGCTTATGGACTTGAAGATGGGGTATTAGAGGGTGTTGAACAAACCCTAGAACAAAATATAATTGGAGTTCAGTTTAATCCAGAAAGACGATCAGATTTGCCTCCTCATTTTGAACGACTTTTTCAGTGGCTGATCAAAGTCGCCTCAGATTCTTAAAATCAATAAAATTTTCTCCAGAACCTGTCATAAACGGGGACATTACGTGTTTCACATGTTATAATGATTATGCAAAAGATGTGTTTACCTCAGGTTTACAATTAAAACTGCGGCATCCGCATTAAAATCCAATAAGAATTGGAATTTTTGATCTAACAGCTCTAAATTAAAAGTTGAATACAGGAGCCAAAAATGGTCGGTACGCAAACACCTTTCGGAAACATTCAACCAACGAGAATTGAAGATGAGATGCGGACTTCTTATTTAGATTACGCAATGAGCGTAATTGTTTCTCGTGCTCTTCCAGATGTCAGAGATGGACTTAAACCAGTACAAAGGCGCATATTGTATGCAATGCACGATATGAACATGGGACCTAATTCATCGTATAAAAAAAGTGCACGAATCGTTGGAGAAGTATTAGGAAAATATCATCCTCATGGAGATAGTGCAGTATATCTTGCCATGGTTAGAATGGCACAACCTTGGTCAATGAGGTTGCCATTAATAGATGGACAGGGCAATTTCGGAAGTCAAGACGATGACCCCCCTGCAGCCATGAGATACACCGAAGCCAGACTAGCTTCAATATCCCAAGAACTATTATCTAATTTGGAACAGGATACTGTTGATTTTCGAGAAAATTTTGACGAAAGTGTTCAAGAACCTCAAGTCTTACCTACTCGCCTACCTAACTTACTAGCAAATGGGGCATCCGGGATTGCTGTTGGAATGGCTACAAATATCCCTCCTCATAATCCAAAAGAATTATGTGATGCAGTGATTTCCCTAATCGAAGATCCTGAAGCAACAATCGATGACTTAATGAAGATAGTTAAGGGTCCGGACTTTCCGACTGGTGGAACAATTATGGGTCGAGAAGGTATTAGAAATGCCTTCAATACCGGCAGAGGACAAGTAATTGTCAGAGCTGAAGCCGAAATTCAACCTATTGGAAAACGTAATAACAGAATGCAAATCGTTGTTTCTGAACTACCTTATCAAGTTAATAAAGCATCTTTGGTGGAAAAAATTGCTCGTCTTGCAAAGGACAAAAAAATCGATGGAATTACTGAAATACGCGATGAGTCTGACAGAAATGGGATGCGAATTGTAATTGAATTACGATCAGGCAGCCAACCTCAGATAGTATTAAACCAATTGTATAAGCAAACCGCATTACAAAGTTCCTTTTCAACCAATATGGTTGCATTAGTAGATAACACTCCAAAATTAATTAATCTTAAACAAGCGCTCCAGCATTTTATTACATTCAGGCAATCAGTCGTCAGGCGCAGGTCTGAATTTGAGTTAAAAAGAGCACAAGCTCGTGCACACATTTTGGCAGGTCTTAGAATTGCTTTAAGTAATCTAGACGCAGTAATCGCCTTAATCCGAGGATCCGCTAACGTTGAAGAAGCCAGAAATGGATTAATCTCAGGATATGGGCTTGATGAAAAACAAGCACAGGCTATCCTCGAAATGCAACTAAGAAGATTGGCTGCTCTTGAGCGAGAAAGATTAGAAGAAGAATATAAGCAACTTCAAGAAACGATTCGTGAGCTTCAGGAATTATTAGGTGACGACTCAAAAGTTTTGGAAGAAGTTCGACAAGAAACAATAGAAATTAAAAAGAAATTACGCCAACCTCGAAAGACCTCAATTACTAACGCAGCACATGATTTGTCCAGAGAAGAACTTGAAGAACATGCCCAAATAGTTGTGACTCTCAGTCAAGGAGGTTACATCAAACGAATCCCGTCAAGTACATATCGCAACCAGAGACGTGGAGGAAGAGGCGTGGTTGGAATGACCACCAAAGACGATGACCCTGTCAAGCAAATCGTCGTTGTTGACACACACGACACTTTGCTATTTTTCACTAATAAAGGTCGAGTGCTTGCAATTAAAGCATATGAACTCAGAGCGGACACCTCACGAAATACCAGAGGCACTCCTGTTTTCAATGTTATACCTCTATCTGACATGGAACGAGTTTGTACTGTTATAGGGGTAGACACTCTAAAACGTGATGGGGATTTTTTGATACTAGGCACCCTGTTAGGTAAAATTAAACGTGTTCCACTGATCGAACTAACTAATATCAGAACTAACGGGCTTATAATCATGAACGTGGGAGATAAGGACGAACTTATTGATGCTTGTTTATCAAAAGAAGAAGACGATATAGTTTTCGTCACCCGCGAAGGAATGTCTGTAAGATTTGCATCTACAGATGTAACACCAAGAAAAAGGGCTGCCGGTGGAAGCAGGGGCATTCGACTAAGAGGCAAGGATGTTGCAGTTTTCATGGGGGTAGTCAATGACGATGAGAAACATCTAATCGTAATTAGCGAAAAAGGAATAGGAAAACTTACAAAAATGGAGGAATATCGGAGACAAGGTAGGGGCGGTATTGGAATAAAAACTATAGAAATTAAAAGACGTACCGGGCCTCTTGTAGCTGCACAGATTGTTGATGATTCAATGGAACTTTACGTCCTGAGTGCGCAAGCCCAAGTCCTAAGGACCAGCCTATCTCAAATTAGAAAATCTGGTAGAAATACCCAAGGTGTTCGAATTATTAAGCCGGCAAATGATGACATTGTTTCAGCAATTTCATGTGTCCCTGAATTTGATACCGATACAACTTCTGAAGTAATAGAGGAAGACAAACCACAAGATGGGAACAATTCAAATGAACAGCAAAAGAAACTTCTCTAATCAATTAGGTTTAATATAGGCACGAAACAATAATGAGAACAAACAAGCGCGATTACTATGATGTTCTAGGTGTTGAACGTAGCGCTTCCGATGAAGAAATTAAGCGCTCATTTCGGAAGTTAGCACTACAATACCACCCAGACCGAAATCAAGATTCGGATGCAACTGAAAAGTTTAAGGAAATTAACGAAGCTTACCAAATACTTTCAGACCCTGAGAAAAGGTCTGCTTATGATCAATTTGGGCATGCAGGTGTTTCCGGAAACGCATCGTCACAAGGTTTTGAAGGCTTTGAAGGTTTCGGTGGATTTGGTGATATTTTTGACGCATTCTTTGGTCAAAACAATCAATCCAACTCCAGCACACGTACCGGATCAGATGTTCGAGTCAACATCACTATTTCTTTTGAAGACTCCGTTTTGGGTACCGACCAAAAAATTGAAATGACCAGATATGAAGGATGCACTAAATGCAAAGCAAGTGGTAGCGAACCTGGGAAAAGTGTTCGGTCCTGTCAGGCTTGTAATGGCTCTGGACAAGTTTCAAGATCTTCAAGAAGCATCTTTGGGAATTTCCAACAAGTAGTCACTTGTAGTTCCTGTAATGGAGAAGGAAAAGTAATTACCAATCCGTGTACTACTTGTAATGGAGATGGCAGATCTAGGCAAAAAAGACAATTAAGTGTAAAAATTCCAGCCGGAATTGACGATGGCACGCAAATAGTACTACGTGGAGAAAGTCACGCTGGATTACACGGTGCTCCTGCAGGAGATTTATATGTAGCAGTATCTGTAAATTCTCACAAACATTTCACACGAATTTCTTCAGATATAATTTACAATTTAAATCTAGATATTACACAAGCAGCCTTAGGAACAAAAATCATTATCCCGACATGCTACGGAGACTCCGAAATCAAGATTCCACCTGGCACACAAAGTAATTCCACAATTAGACTTAAGAATAAAGGCTTTCCTAGATTACAACCCAATGGAAGAACTCGTGGCAAAGGTGATCAAATAATTAAAATATTTGTCCAAACTCCCACAAAGCTTGATTCTAAGCAAAGAAAAATCCTAGAGTCACTCCAAAAAACTTTGAATGCAAACACCACTAGCTAACAGAAAAACAAAATGTTTCCGCACAAACCGCATTAGTTTAACTGCGAGATTTCAATGAATTGGTTAGAATTTAGTATTGATTCAACTCCAGAATTTGTCGAACCAATCGTAGAGACTTTAATGAAATTTGCACATGGTGGAGTTTCTATAGAAAATCAAACAACCTACAATCCTGATGAGGGAGAAACTCTAAATACTGAACTACCAGTTACTATCAAAGCATTCCTACCAAATGATAGTGCTGCTCCAAAATCACAAGGTGAAATTGATCTTAGAATACGATTAATATCCCTAACTTCAAACAGTATTGGACCTTTAAAAATTTCTGAGATTGAAGAAGAGGATTGGGAAGATGCTTGGAAAAAAAATTTTAACGTTCTAAGAGTTGGCAAAAATATCATTATCCGTCCAACATGGAAAAATTTCATACCTCAAAAAACAGACATCGTAATAAATTTAGACCCCGGAATGGCATTCGGAACTGGTCATCACCAAACTACTCGAATGTGTATGGTTGCCCTAGAAAAATTTATGTCTCGAGGTATGAATGTTTTAGATGTTGGTTCCGGATCAGGAATTCTAAGCATTACCGCCGCAAAACTTGGAGCAGCAGAAGTTCATGCTATAGACATCGACAGTGTTGCTGAAAAGGTGGCCTCCGAAAATGCGATCATCAATAATGTTCAACAGATCATCCATATTTATTCAGGGACCTTAGAAACATCTACAATTGCTGATTCGTTTTTCGATCTGATAGTTGCAAATATTTCTGCAAAAGTAATTTCTGGACTTTCTACTTCATTCAACAATAAATTACTCCCAAATGGACGTTTAATAGTTTCAGGAATCCTAACCAAAGACGTAGCAAAAATTAAAAACAAACTAACCAAAAAAAATTTCACGCTAGAGAACACATTAACTGATGGCGACTGGGCGCTACTATCTTTTAGAAAGGATCAATGCTCTGGAAAATTTACATAGATTTTTTTTACCTCCAGAATTAATTGAAGACAATAAAATTCACCTTCCAAAAGATATTACTTTTCAAATATCTAAAGTTTTACGTCTCAACAAAGGTGATCAGATATTAATTCTAGATGGATTAGGGAAAAAATATTTAACTGAAATTACTAATACCCAATCTAAAAATTTCATCGTTACCATTAAATCTGAAATTAAAACTGATTTTGAAACCCAGACCAAAATTAATTTATTTCAAGCCATGATCCGTTCTAATAAAATGGAATTTGTATTTCAAAAATGTACAGAATTGGGAATTTCTACTTTTACACCTATTATATGTGAACGATCTAATTTTCATCAATTCAACCTAAACAAATTAAATCGGTGGAAGAAAATAATTAGAGAAGCTTCAGAGCAATCCAGGCGAAACATCACTCCAAAATTGTTCGAGCCCACATCATTTGCTAACGCAGTAAGTAAATGTAGTGGATTAGGAATGATTGCATGGGAAAATGAAGAAAACAACAGGATTAAAGATGTTTTGAAAAAATGGATCACGGAAAAACATCTTAAAAATTTATCAATAAATATTTTTATCGGCCCTGAAGGTGGATTTTCAAGTGAAGAAATTAACCAAGCGAATCAAAAAGAGTTCGAATCAGTCAGCTTGGGAAAACACATACTTAGAAGCGAAACAGCCGGCATTGTACTTTCAACATCAATTTTTTATGAAATGGATGACTTGTAAACTTTCTATTCAATCTATTTCACTAGTAGGAATCCTAAGTAGAAGATCTTCCATCACTTGGCTTACAGATACTCCTAGGTACAAAATGTTATATGTTGCATCAATTATTGGAGCATCAACATTCAAATTTTCCGACAATCTCTTGGCAACCAATGAAGTATAAAATCCTTCAGCAACTTGACCTAATGATTTATTTATTTCATCAATAGACCTTCCCAAGGCAAGTTGTTCTCCAACAAAATGATTCCTACTCAATTTGCTTGCACAAGTAGCAATCAAATCACCCATTCCCGCCAATCCTGCAATTGTCATTGGATTCGCACCTAATTGAACCGCAAGCCGCGAAATTTCGAATAATCCACGAGTAATAAATGCTGCTTTCGCATTATCACCAAGAGATAACCCATCACATATTCCAGCACCCAAAGCAATAATGTTTTTTAATGCCCCTCCAAATTCAACTCCAACAACATCATCACTTGTATAAACTCTAAATTTTTCAGAATTCATCATTTTTTGCACTGCAACTGAAAACTGAATCGTTTTGGAAGCCACAACAGTAGAGGATGGTTTCCCTAGCATGATTTCTTTTGCTAAATTTGGTCCAGATAAAGCGCATATTTTTCCATGAAAATCGGAATTCAATCCCTCTCCCAACAATTCTGTCATACGCTTAAAAGTGATAGAATCCAAACCTTTTGTAGCACTTACTACATAAGCATCATTGCGAACAAAATCCTTGATTGAATACAAGTTTTCTTTAAAAGCATATGAAGGTACAGCAATAAAAACTAATCCTGCAGATGAAAAGGCTTCTTTCACATTTGAAGTGACCTGCAAATTATCTGGAAATTTTACTCCAGGGAAAAACCTTTCATTGGTTCTATCATAATTGAGCCTTTCTGCTTCTATTTTGGTTCTAGAAAGAAGGTTTACTATGTGTCCATTTTGAGCAGCAATATTTGCCAAAGTGGTACCCCAACTAGTAGTTCCCACTACACAAACTGTTGCCATATCATCCTCTTAAAAGCGCATTACCTATCAGTTTTTCCAATTTTACGTTCAGTCCCATTGATAAGTCTTTGCATATTTCCTCTATGCATAAATAAAATCAATACTGATACTACTACGGCATATAACAAATGTTCAAATGGTTGACCACTAAAAACAACCATCAATAGCATCATAATGAAACCCAAAATTGATCCAATAATTGATGCTAAAGATACATATCTAGTCAAAGCAATTAAAACAATCCCTACCACTATGACTACAACTCCAGATTCAGGAGAAAGATATAAAAGTGCCCCCAACCCAGTTGCAACCCCTCTACCCCCAGAAAATTTCGCAAAAACTGGCCAACAATGCCCAATAACCACAAAGATTGCAGCAATTGATTCAGCAAAATGATTCTCAAAAAGCAGAGCTACAATGAAAACAGCAGCTATGCATTTAACAAGGTCCAAAAGTAATACGATCGAACCAATTTTTAAACCTGCAATCCTTACAACATTTGTCATACCGGTCTTTTGACTACCTTGAGATCGCACATCTCTTCCCGTAGTAAAATTTACAATCCACACCCCAAATGCAAGAGAACCAAACAAATATCCTATCATTGCAGAAATTAAATAATATGTAATATCAATCATTTTCTTGAATCCAAATGCCTAAATCTCAATCTTAATGGAGAGCCACTAAAAGCAAATTTTTTCCTTATAGCATTTTCAAGATATCTTTGATAAGAAAAATGAACTAACTCTGGCGAGTTCACATAAAATGTGAAACTTGGAGGTGAAGTCTGATCTTGCTTAACACTAAATATCTTAAGACCTTTTCTCCCAGATGTAGCTGGAGGATGTTCGGCAATAGCATTCATTACAATTCTACGCAATTCATAACGAGGAACAGTTTTATTTCTTTCATCGAAAACTTCCAACGTTTTTTTCAACAATGCAGGTACTCCTTCTGAAGACAAGCTATTTGTAAAACATATTGGAGCATACGATATAAATCTAAATTGATGCATTACATGCTTCAATGCTTCATCCTTAGAAATCCCAAGACCTCGAGACAAATCCCATTTATTGACATTTACCACGACTCCTTTGAAAGAATCCAAAATATACTGTGCTATATGGGTATCCTGATTCATAGCTAATTCCGAAGTATCAAGCATCAAAATCACTACGTCACTCCTGTTTATAGATCGCATCGCTCGCAAAACACTAAAATGCTCTATACCTGGTTCAATCTTGCCTCTACGTCTAATACCTGCAGTATCTACTAAAGAAATTGTCCAATCGTCCATCTCAATCAAAGTATCTAAAGAATCACGTGTGGTGCCTGGGATATCACTGACTATTGAACGTTGTTGCTTTGTAATACAGTTCACAAGAGAAGATTTGCCTACATTGGTTCGACCTAAAACAGCAATCTTAACATCCACATCTGAATCGTCTTCAATCACTTCATTGGGTAAACTACCTGACACTCGATTCATAATCTCATCAATGCCAAAATTATGATACGCACTTGCAGCAATTGGATCTGATAACCCCAATTGGTGAAATTCACCAACCATGGAATTTCTTGCATCATTATCACATTTATTCGCAACCAAAACTACAGGCTTATCACTACGCCGGAGGACATTTGCAACATCTTTATCAGCATCAGTCACTCCATCAAACGAATCAACAACCATCATGATTACATCTGCGTCTTCAATTGCTACATCAATCTGATATTTAACTTGTTTCCAAATATCTTCATCTGGGAATACATCCAATCCTCCAGTATCAACTAACATCATTCTAAATTCATACCAAGTAGTCTCAGCCATTATTCGATCTCGAGTAGTACCTGAAACATGAGAAACAATTGATTCCCTACGACCAACTAACCGATTAAATAGCGAAGATTTTCCTACATTCGGTCGCCCAACAATTGCAACAATTGGAATTGATTTCAAATCATTTCACCTGTAAATAAAAATGCCATGATTGCTTTCTGAGCATGCAATCTATTTTCTGCTTGATCAAAAACAACAGAATTGTGACAATCAATCATTGAATCTGATATCTCTAATCCTCTATGAGCTGGCATATCATGCATAAAAATTGCATCAGTTTTTGCATGTTTCATCAAATCTTCATTTACTTGAAAATCTTTGAAGGCTTTCAATCTTTTAGATTCTTCTTGCTCATCGCCCATACTAACCCAAACATCTGTATAAACTACGTCTGCGTCAGATACTGCCTCAACAGGGTCGTTCAAAAAACTAATTTTGGATCCTGAGAGCAATGATCTATTAATAGATTCGTCACAAATATTTTTAGGCAATTCAAAACCATCTGGGGTAGCAATTGCAAAATTAGCTCCTACAGATGCACAGGCAATCGAAAGGCTTGCAGAAACATTATTACCATCACCAATAAAAGCAACGGAAAGATTTTTGAATTCCTGTTTATGTTGTTTTATAGTCAATAAATCTGCCATTGCCTGACATGGATGTTCCAAATCTGAAAGTGCATTAATTATAGGAATATTTGAAAATCGATTCATTTCATCCAAGACTTGATGTTCAAATACTCTAGAAACAACTATATCTACCCAACGATCCAAAACTCTGATCACATCTGAAACAGGCTCTCTTGTACCTAATCCAACATCAGAAGGGCTAAGATAGACACACTCACCTCCTAATTGTCTAACACCCACTTCAAAACTTACCCTAGTCCTTAATGAAGGTTTTTCAAAAAGCAGAGCAACCACTTTACCCAATAACGGGAAATATTCCTTTTTGTTTTTTAATTCAGATGCAAACACTAGGAGATCCAAGATTTCATTCGATGAAAAATCCTGAATCTTCAAAAAACTTTTTTTACTCATATTTCACCTTGGGGTATTTGAATTATTACAATTATATACGAATCAAATCACAGCATATTTCAACTATATCCAAGAAGATCAGGTCTTCGAGAAACTGTACGCTTAACAGACTCGTTCTCTCTCCATCGATTTATTTCTTTATGATTTCCTGAAATAAGAACTTCTGGAACTTTCATTCCTCGAAAATCAGCAGGTCTAGTATAATGTGGATGCTCTAACAATCCATTAGAAAATGAATCATTTTTAGCAGATTCTTCATCCCCTAACACACCTGGTACAAATCTCGAAACAGCATCCATTAGTACCATTGAAGCCAATTCTCCCCCTGAAATCACATAATCCCCGATACTAACTTCATCCGTAGCCAAATGCGTCCTAATTCGTTCATCAAAGCCTTCATATCTCCCACAAATAAGTACTATGTGGGAATTTGATGAATATCCTGAAGCAATTTTGTTGTCTAAAGGTCTACCCTGGGGAGACATCAAAACTATAGGTATATTCCCTAACTCATCACCAACAATCGATTCTACAGCATCGAATACTGGCTCCGGTTTAAGAACCATTCCCGGACCTCCTCCAAATGGATAATCGTCTACTTTACGGTGTTTATCATTGGAATAATCTCGTAAATCATGAATTTTCAAATCAATAATTTTCGAAGATTTAGCCCTTGCAAAAACACCACTACCAGAAAAATCCGTAAACATTTCAGGAAAAATTGTGATTACATCAAATTTTATTTGGCTGCCTATGGATTTTTGTGTGTTCTCCATCCTCTTATCATCTCTAATGCATGCGGAATCACATCCGCAACAATTTTTATGGTCTGTGTAACGCCAGTTGGACTTCCAGGAAAGTTAATTATTAGACACCCGTTACGAACCCCTGCAACTGCTCGACTAAGCATTGCAAAATTTGTCTCACTTAGAGTTTGAATTCTCATGGCCTCAGTAATTCCCGAAACTTCAAAATCAATTACCGCCCTAGTAGCTTCAGGTGTAACATCTCTAGGTCCCAAGCCTGTACCACCAGTAGTCAAAATCAAATCAATGTTACCCTCATCAGACCACTGAATTAATTTCTCGGAAATTTTTGGTACTTCATCAGGAAGTATCGATCTTTCCATTAATTCAAATTCTTTTTCAGACATATAATCAGAAATTACATCACCACTAGTATCAAGTCTTTCACCCTTTGAACCAGCATCACTAATAGTGAGAATAGCCAATTTAAACATTAATTAATACCTCAATCCCTAAAACATCTAAATTTACGTTTTGTTTAGCATGTTTACTTTAATCATTTACACAATTATAATTTATTAGAAAGGTTTCAAAATATGCGAATCATCTGAGGGAATTGTATTGAAGTGAGAAACCTATTCAGCGAAACTTAAAATCAATCGTACAGAAATTGTAACATACTCTTTGAGATCTGCCGGAAATCCAAAGGCATTCTCGAAGCGAGGTGATTTCATTTGAAAATTTTACACACTCCAGTAATGACTCAACAAGTGTTGAATGGTTTAAATGTAAAACCCGGCTTGAATTATATCGATTGCAATGAAGGTGAAGCAGGGCATACAGAAGCAATATTAAATTCTGTCAGCCCTCCTCCAAATGTTTTGGGAATAGATTTAGACTTATCTGCGCTAAATCAAGCAAAAAAACGATTAAAAAACTTTCAGGACAATACTGTACTAATTAATGGAAATTTCAAGGATATTAAAGACATTGCTTCTAGCAACAACCTAAAAAAGGTTCATGGAATTTTATTCGATCTTGGAATGTCTTCATTCCAAATTGAAAGTAAGGATAGGGGATTCAGTTTCCAAACTCAATCATCGTTAGACATGAGATATAACAGCGAACAGAAATTAACTGCATCAGAGATTGTAAATAACTATGGAGAAAAAAAACTGGCAGACATTATTTTCTCTTACGGAGAAGAAAGATATTCGAGACGGATAGCAAGGTCTATAGTAAACTCCAGACCTCTTGAAACAACCTCAGATCTAGTCACAGCAATATTAAAAGCGGTAGGAACAAAGTCAAAATTCTCTAGAATTCACCCCGCAACAAAAACATTTCAAGCTATTCGAATTGAAGTAAACAACGAACTTGAGAGCCTTAAAAAAGGAATTTCGGATGCAATTGAACTTCTTTGCCAAGAAGGAAGACTCGTAGTTTTAAGTTACCATTCCTTAGAAGATAAAATTGTCAAATCAATAATTAAAAATGAATCAAAAGATTGTGTATGTCCTACTACTCAAATCCAGTGCATTTGCAATCATAACGCATCACTAAAATTAATTAACCGTAAAGTTATCAAACCAACCGATGAAGAAGTGTCTTTAAACCCAAGAAGTCGAAGCGCAAAACTTCGAGTTGCTCAAAAATATTAATGCTAGTTAAAAAGCATTACGGAGAAGAATAATGTTCAAAGGGAACAAGCAGCGTCAAATAGTAACCGCAATAGATGTCGGTACTACTAAGATCTGCACAATTATCGCCGAACGAATAGAGGATGGTAACATTTTAATACTGGGCCATGGAACCGTTTCAAGTGTTGGTGCACTTTCAAAAGCCATCGTTGAAAACGTAGACTTAGCTTCTTCTGCAATTATATCTTCAGTTAATGAAGCCCAGAATATGGCCGGTATTCCTGCCCAAAATGTTTATGTAGGAGTTACTGGCGCTCACATAGAATTTGAAAATCGATTAGATAATCTAGACTTATCTGACGAAATAACCAATCAAGACAATGTTATAACTACTGAAAACATTGCCAGTGTACCTACCCAAATATCACAAGATTTAGATTACAAAAATAGGCAAATTCTTCATGCATTACCTATGAGTTATCAAGTTGATGAAACCTCAGACATAGTAACTCCTGTTGGGATGCATACTGGAAACCTAGCTGTGAAATCTCATGTTGTAACAATTGCACCTGAGCCAGCACAAAAACTTCAAACTGCCTTAAACCTTGCTGGAATAAATGATTTTCAACTCGTTTTGGAACCGATGGCAAGTGCTAGGTCTGTACTTACTCGAAAAGAAATGAGAGAAGGTGTAATACTAGCTGATATAGGTGGAGGAACTACTGATATCATAGAAATTAAGGGGAGACGTTTACGGTATACTGCCGCAATTCCGGTAGCCGGACAACAATTTACCAATGATATAGTCCAAATTCACAACACGAATTATGAATCTGCAGAAAAAGCCAAATTAGAAGTCGGAACTACCAACATTGAAGGCATAAAACTATCTGAAACTGTTGATATGCCTGTCACTGGGCAAGACGGAGTAAACCAAAAAATCCAAAGAATTTCGATTTGTAAACTTCTTCAAGAACGTGCGGAGGATTTAGCATTATTAATTAAACTAAAGATTCGTGAAATGGGCTACGAAGATCCGAATGAAGCTTCACTTGTATTGACTGGTGGCGCATCTAATTTGGATGGTTTAACCCACATCGTTTCATCACTTGCTACTTCTAAAGTTAGATTAGGAGTTCCAACAGAATTAATCAATATCCCTGAAGAATTTGTTCACCCCTCTAAGGCTACTAGCTTAGGTATCTTGTTGTGGGCTTCCGACTCATTTGAGACAATTGCTACACAGGAAAAATCTTTTATTCAAAAAATGGCAAATTTATATTTCTCTAAAATAAATCAATTTTTAAAAATTTTAAAAATCAAATAAACATCTATTCCTCGTAGACTTCAAAGGAGTAAATCAAATGGTAATAAATAATAATCATCCAGAAAGAACAGCTAGAATAAAGGTAATCGGGGTAGGCGGGGGTGGTTCCAATGCAGTTTCTAGAATGTATAAAGAAAGAATTCCTGGTGTCGAGTACATGATTGTAAACACCGATGCTCAAGCCCTAGTCCAAAGTGATGTACCAGTAAAATTAACTATTGGTGCTCAACTCACTGAGGGAAAGGGAGATGGAGGTAATCCAGACGTCGGTAAAGATTCAGCTGAAGAAAGTCGTGAAGAGATTTACGATAGCATTCGAGACGCGGATATGATTTTTGTTGCTGCTGGAATGGGAGGAGGAACAGGTACTGGAGCCGCACCTGTAGTAGCTGAACTGGCAAAAGAAACTAACGCGTTAACTGTTGGAATAGTTACAAAACCTTTTGAATTTGAGGGTGCTCGAAGATCTCGTGTTGCAGATGAGGGAATCAAAAGACTTGGACAGCATGTTGATACCTTGTTAGCAATTCCTAACGAACGACTAAATCTTATAAGCGAAGAAGATATAACTGCAGAAAATGCTTTTCAATTAGCAGATGATGTACTCAGACTTGGTGTTCAATCAATAGCTGAGCTAATAACTGTTCCAGGAGAAATTAATCTGGATTTCGCAGATGTTCAAGCAATAATGAGAAACGCAGGTCCCGCTTGGATGTCAATTGGATATGGAATAGGCGAAAATCGTGCCAAAGACGCTGCCCAACAAGCTATCACTAATCCTTTGCTTGACGTTTCTATAGCTGGTGCACAAGGCGTATTATTTAATATAACTGGAGGAAGTGACCTGAAGCTCACAGAACTCCATGAAGCTGCAAAAGTGATTCAAAGGGAAGTAGACCCTGACGCAAATATTATCTTTGGCATGGCCACTGATTTGAAAATGGAAAATGAAATCAAACTCACAATTATTGCCACAGGCTTCGATAGCCCTGATGATACTAATCGTAGAGAAGAACGACTAGCTAGGCAATTAGCTAACGACATTGCAAATGAGTCTGTAAATCTTGATATCCCGCCATTCTTAAGACGGTACACTGCACAGTCTGGAAATTAATATTCAGCATTTCTTTTGTATTATATTTTCTACAAGTTGTTTCCTAAGAACTACTTTAAAGTACTGATTTGACTCAATTACAAAGAATTTGATCTGATTTGATCAAAATTTCTTATTATTGCTACTTGAAGAGACATACTACATCTAGTATTATTCCCTACCATACACACAACAAATTGTGGTGTGTGAATCAGTTCAATCAAGGGATTAAAATGATCTGCCCTCACTGTGAGTCAAGGATTTCTAAAGTCATCGACTCACGTGAATCTGCTGAAGGAACTAGAAGAAGGCGCATATGTGGTTCATGTAGAAGAAGATATTCTACACAAGAGCGAGCGAGCACCGTTAAAGTTCCGATGATTATTAAAAGGGATCTTAGGCGAGAATCATTTGATCCGAACAAACTGTTAAACAGTCTAAGTACGGCATGTGCGAAAAGGCCATTGCCGGTTGGCAAAATAGAAGAAATGGTATCGGAGATCAGGAACGAACTGAGCAGTACTGATGTATCAGAAATCTCCTCAGAAATTATAGGAACTATCGTAATGGGAAAATTAAAAGAAATAGATAGAGTTGCTTACATTAGATTTGCATCAGTGTATCTGGATTTTAATGATCCTGATCAATTTAAATCTGAGGTTGAATCTTTAGAAATAAATACCGCATCTTCTGAAACTAATGGACAACTATCTTTTTTAGATAATTTGGATGAAAAAAATACCACTACTAAAGGACTTATATCAGTCAAAAAAACTGTAAACTAAAAATATAAATCTTGATTGCAAATTTAGAAAATATGTCCTAAAATGCTTGCACTAAAAATCTAAAACATTATAAGAGAGGAAAAATGGCACTGTACACACAACCCAACCAAACATCTAAGCAAAACACACAATCATCTGACAAAACAATTTCTTCAGATGCTCCTCTCGAGAGTAATTTAGGCACAAAAAATGACCGTGCGTTTGAACTTTCAGAAAATGCCAAGATTATATTAGAGCAACGTTATCTATTGAAAGATGAGGATGGCGCCCCTACGGAAACTCCTGAAGAATTATTTACTCGAGTAGCAAATGCAATCGCTAAAGGAGAATCAACCTTAGAAGACCAAACATTTTGGTCTTCTGAATTTTACAACATGCTCACGTCTTTAGATTTCTTGCCCAATTCACCTACACTTGTAAATGCTGGAACAGATGGTAAAGGATGCCTTTCAGCATGTTTCGTTGTATCCCCTGAAGACACAATGGACTCAATTATGAACGTAGCATATGACGCTGCGATGATAGAAAAATGGGGCGGCGGAATTGGATTTGGACTTTCAAAATTACGTCCAAAGAACGACTCAATTTCAACAACTCATGGACAAGCATGTGGACCAATATCAGTAATGAAATTATACTCTACTGTTGGAGCAACCCTTACACAAGGGTCTTTTAGATTAGGTGCCCATATGGGGCAACTTTCCATTAGCCATCCCGATATCAAAGAATTTATACATTGTAAAGACAATGATGACACACTACAAAACTTCAATATTTCAGTACAAATCACTGATGATTTCATGAAGGCGGTTGAAGCTAACGATTCATGGGACCTAAAAAATCCAAGAGATGGTGAAATTGTTGAAACAATAAATGCAAAAGAACTGTGGGATGAAATATGTGAATCTGCATGGAAGACCGGTGACCCAGGAATTGTTTTTATTGAACGAGTTTGGGATACCGCACCTAACCCCCAAATGGGATATATTCAAACCAGTAATCCATGCGGAGAAGAATTCCTTGAAAATTATGGGAATTGTTGCCTAGGATCAATCAATCTTGACCATCACATCACAGACCAAGGCTTTGACTGGAACAAACTAGAAAAAACTGTGCGAACGGCAGCACGTTTCTTAGATGACGTAATCGAAGTTAATCAATTCCCTTTAGAAAAACTAAGAGATGTAAATTTAGCAACTAGACGAATAGGCCTTGGAATCATGGGATGGGCTGATGCATTGGTTAGATTAGGAATACCTTACGATTCACCAAAGGCTCTAAAACTCGCTGATGAGGTAGGCGGATTTATAAATCATACAGCATGGGATGCTTCTGCCCAATTGGCTGAAGAACGAGGCCCATTCCCAGAATATGAAAATTCCGCTCTAAAACAAAAAGGTATGCCTCCAGTACGTAACTCTAGTGTTGTTACAATAGCCCCGACAGGAACAATTAGCAGACTCGCAGATTGTTCTAGTGGAATAGAACCTCATTTTGCCATTGCCTGGTGGTCCAATGTACTTTGGAAAGATCATGAAGGTTCTAGTACAAGACTACTAGATGCACCAGTATCGGTAACAGAAACCGTAACTGAATCTACATTAGACGGGAACATTGCGAAGTCTATTCTTGGAACCATAGCGGATAACCCCGAGAAATCCGAGGATATTTTAAAAGAAAATGGAATCAATCCTGATGTGTTCAGAACATCTATGACAATTAGTCCCGAAGCGCATATTAAAATGCAATCTGTTTGGCAAAAACATGTCACAAACTCTGTATCAAAAACAATAAACTTGCCAAACGAATCAACTATTGAAGATATAAGTAATGCTTACAAACTTGCATGGGAAACAGATTGCAAAGCTGTAACTGTATACCGTGACGGATCCAAATCTCTACAAGTTTTAGAAACCGGAAAAACTGACTCAGAAACTTCTCAAGAAGATTCTGCTGATCAAAACATGCTCGTTCCCAGACAACGACCAACAACAATTCGTGGAATCACTGAACGTGTAAGAACCGGACACGGCACAATGTTCGTCACAATAAATTTCGACGAACATGACCAACCTTTTGAAATGTTTACTACACTAGGTAAAGCCGGAGGATGCCACGCCGCCGATTTAGAAGCAATTTCACGCCTAGCATCTTTAGCCCTCCGGTCTGGAGTTGATCCCGATGAGATGGTGCACCAAATGAAAGGAATAACTTGCTGCAGTGTATGGAACGATGGTTCATTAATAAGATCTGATGCCGATGCTGTAGCATCTGTTTTAGACAAATATGCTACAGTCAAAACTGTACCAGGACAAAATTCGCTTGATGACAACGATTCTGCACAATTGGGTTTATTCCCTTCTTCTCAGCCCCAGATACAACAAGAAGAGCGATCAGTCGTTACAGGAGCTAAATGCCCTCAATGTTCAGGCTATGTCATACATCAAGAAGGATGCCTGAGATGTTTAGATTGTGGTTACACAAAATGCGAATAATCTAACACCTAACAGGGAAAACAATGAAAACCTTACCTTACCTCGGAATCACCATGGGTGACCCTGCAGGAATAGGGGCCGAAGTAATTGCAAAAAGCCTTACGAAGTCAGAAATTTATTCCGATTGCATTCCATTTGTGATTGGAAGTTCAGCTGTGATGAACCGTGCAACTAAGCTCATAAAATCTGATTCCAAAACAGTAACAATTAGAAATTTAAAAGATATACGTAACGACCCACACGAAATATACGTTTTAGATGATAATTCACTTGAACATGAAAACATAAAATATGGTGAAATAACTGCTGAAGCTGGGCAAGCAGCAGTTAAATGGATACTTCAAGCTGGAGAATTAGCATCCAAAAATCAAATACAAGCTATTGTGACAGCCCCAATAAACAAGGAAAGTGCGAAACTTGCTGGCTTTGACGACATAGGACACCAAGAAATATTCCAACGACAAACTAATTCACAAGAAGTTGTAACAATGCTTATGACCAGAAACTTAAGGGTAGTTCATTTAACAACTCACCGTTCCCTTAAAAAAGCATGTGATTATGTAACAATGGACAACATTATGTCAAAAATCAATTTAACTCATAAATACTTCCAAAAATGGGGGTTTAATAACCCCAAAATTGGCGTGGCGGCACTAAATCCACATGCTAGTGATGGAGGTCTAATAGGCAATGAAGAAACTTCAGAAATTGAACCGGCTATATTAAATGCAATCAAAAATAACATAAACGTCCAAGGACCTATACCTGCGGACACGATTTTTAACCAAGCAATAGATGGACTATATGATGTGGTAATCGCTATGTACCATGACCAAGGACATATTCCAATAAAAGTCTATGATTGGAAGCATAGTGTGAGTGTAAACCTTGGACTACCATTCATCAGAACATCAGTAGACCACGGCACAGCATTCAACATTGCAGGACAAGGAATAGCTGATCCAACAAGCATGCTTGAATCAATTAATGTAGCAAAATCACTCGCAAATAAAAGCATATTGCCGTAAAGTAATAGCATACGATAACTTAACAAACTAGGCAGAGGACATCATGGCCAAAATTTCATTCATAGGTGGCGGAGTAATGGCTGAAGCGATCATCAGCCGAGTGCTTTCTGAGAATTTAATAGATGCAAATAATATTTATGTGGGTGAAACATATGAACAAACCCGATCAAATCTAGAGAAAAAATACCTTGTTCGTACAACAAATAACAATATAAAAGCCATCGAGGATTCTGATTTAATATTTCTGTGTGTTAAACCTCAAGATCTAGAAAAAGTTTTAGAAGAATTAAACTCTAATGTGAAATCGACCGCTACAATAGTTTCCATTGCCGCAGGAATTTCTATTGAATACATTAAAACACATTTAGTTCACGACCGGATTATTCGAGTAATGCCTAACACACCCGCACAAATTGGTGAAGGCATGTCAATCTGGACTTCTACCGGTACAACTCAAGCAGCAATACAATTAACTGGAGACATCTTACGCACAATTGGAGTAGAAATATATGTCACAAATGAGAAATTATTAGACATGTCAACAGCCCTAAGTGGAAGCGGACCAGCATATGTATTTTTATTCATTGAATCAATGATCGATGCAGGAGTTAAACTAGGACTTCCAAGAGACTACGCTCGAACAATGGTAGTGCAAACTGTCTTAGGTAGTATTAAACTTCTAAATGAAACAGTTCAACATCCATCAGTATTAAAAGATTCTGTCACATCTCCGGGAGGAACAACAGCAGCTGCGTTATTAGAATTAGAAAAGGGGAATTTCAAAGCAACAATTATTCAAGCAGTAATCGCTGCATTTGATAAATCAAACTCAATGATGAAAGATACAAATCAATGATAATAGTTACATTAATCGACGCTTTAGCGACTCTTTTTTGGATAGCTATAACTGCCAGAGTGCTAATTTCTTTATTTGGAATAAATCAGAACAGTCCTATCATGCAAATTCTTTACATGATTACCGAACCGATTCTATCCCCCATTAGATCAAGATTACCTTCTACTGGAATGATTGACTTTTCTCCAATGGTAGCATTGATAATTATTATTATTATTCAACGCGTTGCAAGGACTTTATTCGTTTAATATTCATAAACAAGAAAACGTCAAAAACTGTTATGCATGCGCCAATGCACCCCCATCAATATTGATCGTCGTACCAGTAACGAAATCACAAGCTTCCGATGCCAAATATACTAAAAGACCGCACAAATCAGTCGGGTGTCCTATACGCCTTGAAGGTAAATATCGATTTAGAACATCATCCGAATCAGAACTAGAAGTATTAATCCATCCTGCACCAATCCCGTTAACCCTCACTCCAAATTCAGCCCACTCCAAACCCAAAGAGGAAGTCAATTGAGAAATGGCACCACGGCTTGCACATTTCAGAGTGGAATTCCACATCCCTCGAACACCCGCAATAGAATTAATGTTTATAATTCTGCCATAATTGTTGGCGACCATATGTTTCCCAACTTCTTTAGAAAACATAACAACTGAATCAATGTTATAACTCATGATATTTTTCCATTCATCATTACTTACTTGCAAAAAAGGTTTACTAAAATCACTCTGGGCATTGTTAACAAGAATATCAATTTTTCCAAATTCAGTTAAAGTTTTTGATACGACCGATTGAATATCCTCATATGAAGTTAAATCAATTAAATGAATCATTGATGCCCTGCCATATGATTTAATAACATTTCTTGATTTATTGATTTGTTCAATATCATCACCAACCAAAACAATATCTGCTCCAGCCTCAGCCAGTGCCTCAGCAAAAAATGGAGTCCAACCTCTACTATCTGCAGTGATCAAAGCACATTTTCCAGACAAATCCCATTCTTTCAATTGATCCATATTAACCTCCCAAAAATTATCTCAATTATACTTTGGTATATATCTAGTTGGAGTGATTCCACCCGCTATTCCGCCTCCATCAACCACAAATATTTCACCATTCATATAGTTCGAGGAATCTGAAGCAAGAAAAACTGCAATAGGACCTAATTCTGATGGAGATCCTACTCTTCCAACGGGAATGAAATCGCTCTTTGGCAAAGTTTCTCGCGATGCATTTGTCCCTTCAGTAGGAAAATATCCAGGCACAATACAATTGCTTGTAATGCCATATCTCCCTAAACTGGTTGCTAAAGTCCGAGTCAACTGAACAACTCCACCTTTTCCACATGCATACATATAGTTATCCCTACCTCCTCTCAAACCAAATCCTGAAGCTACATTAATTATTTTGCCTCTACCATTGTCTACCATATGAGAAGCAACTGCCCGTGAACAAAAAAATGCTGTCGACAAATTGGTATCTATTCCTAAACGCCAATCATCATCACTAATTTCCCAAATAGGGGTAGATCCATGACCTCGAACAATTCCTGCATTATTAATCAAAACATCAATTGATTTGAATTGATCTAGCGCAGTCTGTACCAGCAAGCCTACCTGTTTCGAATCAGTTAGATCTGTTGAGATTGCAATTGCACGATTCCCTCTTTCTTTAATTATTTCACTAACTTCATTAATTAATTTTTCCCTTCTTGCGGCAATGACTAAATTCGCCCCAGCATTTGACAAAGCCAAAGCCATTTCCCTGCCTAAGCCTGTACCAGCGCCTGTAATTAAAATAGTTTTCCCTGATAATTTTAATTTTTCAAAAACCATTGATCCTCCAAAACAACAATGTTGTTATTCGTTTTTACGATTTATAATCTCACCTGCAGATACAGGAATGACATTCCCGGACCCCGTCTCTAATAACAATCTTCCTTGTTCATCAATCCCCAAAGATTTCCCAACTATCCGTTCACCTGCGAATATCACTTCAACCATTTCATTAATTAGAGCAAGCTTTGAAACCCACTCATCTCTTAATTGATCTCCATCAACAACACGAGAATAAAACTTTTCGATGTGCCCTAGAAGAACCTTTAAAACGTATGTCCTATCGACATATCCTCCAACTTCTCTGGAAATACTAGTAGCCGTAGAACTAATCTCTGGATACCGTGAAATATCCATATTAACATTCAATCCAATTCCGATAATCGCATGCTTTACAACTCCTTCAATAATTTCCACCTCGATTAGCACCCCACATAATTTTCGACCAGAAACTAATACATCATTTGGCCACTTTATTAGGCAATTTTGATTTGCAATTTGTTCTACTGTTTCAGCTACTGCTAGGGTGATTGCCATATTAACAAATGGCAATTGACTAATAATTGGGCGGAGAATTATGGAGCATAAAATATCTTTGAAAGGTTCTGAAATCCAATGTCTATCAAATCTACCACGTCCAAAAGTTTGTTCTTCTGCAATAATTACTGAACCAGAAATAGTCCCCTGATTTGCTAGCTTAGTCGCCTTATTCATAGTAGATCTTAATTTATCAAAATGAAAAAACTTGGTTCCGACCAACCTACTATCGGAAAATGAACTCAAAGATTTAATATCGATCATAAATTAAAACCATCCAAAAATTCCTTATAAAATGATCATATTTTTCAAAGATGCTTCCGCCAATATTCACAATATATTGTAATACTCAATAATCGAAACTGCTGGGCAATTTTACAACAATCTGTAAAATACGGTGATATAGGCGCTGGTTGATGTTTCTCTCTAAAACGTGATATATTTAGCTGCCGAGACTTTTTGTCTCTAAGAAATACAAGGGAGTCCGTATGAATACAAATCAAGCAGTAGCCAGAGCATTAAAACTAGAGAACGTTGAATGGATTTCGTGTTTCCCCTCAAATGACCTTATTGAGTCAGTTGCTGGAGAAAAAATACCACTAGTAATGTTCAGACATGAACGTGGCGCAATTATGGCAGCTGACGGATATAGCAGATTAAATGGGCGCAAAAAATTTGGCGTAGTTATTACCCAGGGTGGGCCTGGAGCAGAAAACTCTATGGGTGGAATTGCTCAAGCCTATGCTGACAATGTACCAATTTTAGTCCTCCAGGGAGGAAACCAGCTAGATCAATATGCTGTGAAACCAAACTTCTCTCCTGCAAAAACCTATGAATCTGTAACCAGACATGCCGAAGTGATACTTTCCCCTGACCAAACTATGGCAACAATGAGAAGAGCATTCCATGCACTTAGAAATGGACGACCGGGGCCTGTAGTAATAGAGATTCCAAAAGATGTTGCGGACTCTGAAGTCTCCGAATCCGCATTGCATTATTCACCTCCGAAAAGATCAGCTTCTTCAGCCGCAGAATCTGATATCATAGAGGCTGCTAAAGTTCTACTCAGTGCTAAAAAACCTGTTATTTGGTCTGGTATGGGAACTTTGTTAGCAAATGCTAGCGACGAACTTACAGAACTCGCAGAACTCACAAAAATACCTGTTTTCTGCTCCATGCCTGGCAAATCAAGCTTTAATGAACAACATCCACTATCTCTTGGCTCTGGTAGTGGAACTACCACTCTACCAGCACACAAATGGTTGCAAGAATCAGATGTTCTTTTCGCTATCGGATCCAGCCTAACTAGAACGTCCTATGGACAATCCTTCCCAGAAAATAAGGTACTTATCCAAAACAGTGAAAACATTGACGATATCAACAAGGATTATTCAATTGATGTAGGTCTAAATGGTGATGCAAAATTAACACTCCAATCTTTAATAGAAGCTGTGAAGGAAGAGATTGGAAGTAGTGGCAGAGAAGATACAAATGGTGTAATCAAGGAAATTAGCGCTTTAAAATCTAAATGGCTTGCGGATTGGGCTCCATTATTAAACTCAAACGAAAAACCAATAAATACATACAGAGTCATTGGGGATTTGCAAAAAACACTTGATAAGGATAACAGTATAGTAACCCATGATGCAGGTGCTCCAAGAGATACTATTATGCCTTTTTACACGGCTTCACTACCACATACATATATCGGATGGGGTAAAACTACCCACCTAGGATACGGCATACCACTAATGATTGGAGCCAAAAAAGCCAAACCAGAACGATTTTGTCTCAACTTCATGGGTGATGGAGCATTTGGAATGTCTGGACTGGATTTAGAAACCTCAGTCCGATCAGGCCTTCCCATAACCACCGTATTACTCAACAACGGAGGCATGGCTACATATCCAGGAGGATATCCTGCATCTAAAGAATTATCTGGAGTCACTTACATGTCTGGAGATTATGCAACGATTGCAGAAGGATTAGGAGCAGTCGGCATAAGAGTTTCGGAACCTTCCGGTGTGATACCAGCAATCGAAGAAGCAAAGCGGCTTAATGCTGATGGTAAAGCTTGTCTTTTGGATATTAAAACCAACCTAGAGGGAAAAAGATCCAACTTTATGTAATCAAGTTTTGGTTTAATCAATCTAAATCAGATAACCAATTATCCAATTGAGATTTTGGTATAGATCCTACGTATCTTCCAGAAACTGTCCCATCTGAATCCACAAAAAATGTAACTGGAATTCCTATTACTCCAAAATCTATTGAGATGTGCCCTTCAGGATCAGCAAGATTGGGATATGTAATTTCAAAATGAGAGATATGTTCTTGTGCATCTGCTGGATCATCTTGAAAATTCACACCTACAAATAGTACTCCTTCGTCCCTATATTGCTCCCAAGATTGTTGTAAAACTGGAGCCTCATCTACACATGGAGCACACCAAGAAGCCCAAAAATTAATAACCATTGGAATATTAGATTTTGGGTCTAAAACAATTGTTTCTTCCTCAAATGACTTAGCATTAATCTTAGGCATATCTTTGCCAACATTTGTAAGACCGCTCATGCTAGTTACAGATTCTCGGTTAACTAAACCAAAAGACATAAATACTGCAAAAACTAAAAAGATCAAACAAATAATCAAAAAAATAAATATTATTTTCAATTTGGATTTTGAGGTAGAAAAGTTTTCCATTCAGCCATAATACCTCAAAAGATTATGTATCCAAAATATATTAATCTCTATGACCAATATTAATTTTAAAAATCTGTTAATCTACAACCAAAAACTTCGGAGGAACTAATGCGCCTAGTATTAACAAATGCCACAATAATAGATTGCATTGATCCTATACCCAAGCCCAACTCATCCATAATAATAGAAGATGGGAAAATCACAAATATTCTACTTTCCCAGACAATACAATTCGACGAAAATACTAATTCCATTATCAACCTAAATGATCAATTTGTTTTGCCTGGACTTTGGGATGTACACATTCATCCAGACTATCCATTGCCCCCAAGCGTATCAATTGCTGAGCAAGCTTTGCTTTTTGGGCAGCGTCTAATCGAAGGACTTACTGATAGTGGCGTAACAGGAGTAAGAACAGGAGGTGCTGCTCATTTCTTAGACGTCTTGTGGCGAGACGCCTTCGAAAAAAATCAATATGTTGGCCCAAGAGTATTCGCTAGTGGAAATTTTCTAACATCTACTGCAGGTCATTTCTTAGACTCAGGACAAGCAATAGAATGTGACGGTCCCTTCGGGTTTGTTGAAAACATTCGCACTCAAATAAAAAATGGCGTCGATCATATCAAATTGAATTTATCTGGAGGGATTATGGGACCAAACTGGGACCAGCACCAGCATTCCTTTCTGCTCGATGAAGAATTAGAGGCTGCATTTGCAATTTGCAAAAAACGGAATATGAAAATCATGGCACATGCAACAAATCCACTTTCAGTCAAAAAAGCTTCAACAATGGGTGCTCATTCTATTGAGCACGGATACATAATGGATGAAGAATGTATTGAACTAATGATAAAGCATAATACTTGGTATGTACCCACTCTTGCAATTACTCAACTTACGGATTCACAATCTACAGATTCATGGGAAAAAGAATGGTCTAACAAAAGAAATTTGAATCAACACCTCAGCACTAGAGCAGAAAACGCATCCAAAGAGCACTCAAAATGGTTTTTAAAAAGCCTAAAATCCGGAGTCAAAATGGCCCTAGGCTCTGACATTAAACCCTTAAAAGATTCTTGCTTGCTTGAAATGGGTTTATGGGTAAAATGTGGTGCAACTGAATGGGAAACTTTACTTGCCGCAACTGCAAAAGCGGCAGAATTATGCGGAGTAGGAAATCAATTAGGAACTATATCAAAAGGAAAAATCGCTGATCTAATAGTTGTAGGTGACAACCCACTAGAAGACATAAGGAATTTAAGAGATCTCAAATTAGTAATAAAAAATGGTGAAGTGGTCTCTGATAAAAGAAACCTTAAAAATTAGTCAATTCCCCTTTATCAATTAAATGATCTAATAATTTTTGATACTCTAAATCATCCACAGGAATGTGAACTCTCTTATTAGCACAAGAAGATAAAAGCATAGAAGCCGCAATATGCTGCGATCCAATTCCTTCTTCTCCGGACACAAAAGGCGATCTGTCTTCCAAAATAGCCTTTGCAAAATCTTCAATTGCAGGAACATGTAAATTCGGAATAGAATCAAAATTCATCCTATCAATCTCATAATCAACTGAAGGAAAATCCCTTCCCCCAAAATTCCTTGAATCTTCGAATATAAATTCATTGATAGATTTCTTTAGTCTGTAAAGTGATAATTCGCCTTTATCAATTACTATTCCACCTCTATCACCCCACAACTCAATCCTACTCTGCGGAGGAGCTTGAACAGTACTCAAATGGACAATTCCGTGTCCAAAATCATAATCTAATATTGCAGAAACATAATCTTCAGCTTCAATTGAATGCATTCTAGTTAATGCACTAGCAACAATCGAATTTGGGCTACCAGCAAACCAGTGTAACAAATCTAATCCATGGATTGCCTGATTCAACAATACCGCGCCACCTTCACGAGACCATTTACCTCTCCATTCTGTTCGGTCAAAATAATCCTGAGTTCGTATACAAGTCCAATTCAACTGAGCTAGATATAAATCACCAATAGTTCCTGAATCTAAAATTTCTTTAGCCTTTTGATAAGCATGTTGAAACCTCATCATAAAAAGAACTCCAAGTTTAACATTGAAAAACTTAGCAGCATCAATCATTTTTTTTGCACTTTGGGGCGTTATACCCATTGGCTTTTCTGTCAAAACGTGTTTACCTGCTTCAGCAACTTTGGTCGTTAAAAATTCATGTGACGGATGCGGAGTAGATATAATTACTGCATCAACATCTTTATCAGCCAGTAATGAATCTAAATCAACAAAAGGTTTGACCCCCAACATTTTAGCCTGGGAGAGCAACTTAGACTTAGTACGTGCATGTATGCCTACAAGTTGCGCACAATCAACATGACCAATTGCACTAATCTGAGTAGAACCTATTTCTCCAGTAGAACCAATAATCGCAAATCGAACTGTCTTGCCTGACAAGTCACATCCTCTCAGCTTGATATCTAACTGAAAGAGAGAAAATATTTAATTAAATGAAGCGAAAATTTTAGGAACGCTGATTCCTAAAACAGTCACTACAATATACGGGGCGATCACCACGTGGTTTGAAAGGAACAGAAGCTTCATTACCACACTCGCTACAAGTAACTGTGTGCATTACTCTTTCTCCACCTCCAGATCTCCCGCCAAAATTATTCCTTCTCTGTTGACGACAAGAATTACAACGTTTTGGCTCGTTGTTAAAACCTCTTTGTTCGTGATAACTCTGATCATCTGCAGAAAAGATGAATGTATCACCACAATCCTGACAAGTCAGCTCTCTATCAGTAAATACCATTTAGTTCTCCTTTTTTCCATGTTCCCTATGATATTACGATTGCTAGTGATTCAATCTCTAATTCTTCTAAGAAACACCATTTAATTCTGTAATTATACACTAATTTTAAAATATAACGTTAATTTATTGCAAAAAGAGTGAAGTATTATCTCATTCCGTAATAATTGAGAATGATTCTCAATTATTACGGAATGAGAATAATTATTAATTCGGCAGGAATAATCTAGTCCCGAAATTACTATTTATCAATCATATTTGCCAAAATATGCTAACATCGACCAATAATGCTGAACAAACTGTCTAAAATGAATCCAAAGTCGATCAAAGACAGTCACTACAAATGGTGGGCATATGCAGCAATCGCGATCGGAACTTTTACTTCCGTCGCTGACAATGGAAGTGCTAGCATCGCATTACCGTCGATAGCCTCCCATTTTGACACAGATCTTTCAACAGCTCAATGGATCGTCACTGGATATTTATTGATAATAGCTTCCATGTTGCTACCAATGGGAAGATTGGCAGACATTATTGGACGCAAACCGGTCTATTTGTCTGGATTTCTAATCATGGGTATTTCAGCAATCACTGCTGGGTTTTCACAAAATGTCGAAACCCTAATTATTGCAAGAACCATTCAAGGATTTGGTGCCGCAATGACTCAAGGAACGTCTATGGCAATGAACATTTCTGCATTTGACAAAAATCAAAGAGGACAAATAATTGGGATGCATGTAAGTGTTGTTGGTGCTGGAGCTGTTGCAGGTCCTCCAATTGGAGGATTAATCTTAGGAATTTTGGGATGGCAATCAGTTTTTTGGGTTACAGGGATACTATCCTTTGCAGGATTTCTCACTGCTTCAATAATCCTTGACAAAAGATCTGAAGGCCAAAAGAGTCAAAACCAAACTTTTGACTGGATTGGAGCATCATTATCAACACTAGGATTAGTGTTATTTTTGCTCACAATTTCATACGCACCAAGGCTAGGTTGGACCTCACCATTCATATTGGCTGCATTTCCAATAGTAATAGTTATGATAGGCATATTCATTCGTTGGGAACTTCGTACTCAAGCACCATTGTTAGATGTTCGAATGTTCCAAAACAAAATATTTAGTGTCGGAATCGCATGCAAATTCATCCTTTTTATAGGTATGTCAGGAATTCGTTTCCTAATGCCAATCTTCCTCCAAGGTATTGTAGGAATGTCCCCAGCTAAAATGAGTTTGATATTTATACCCGGTGCATTAATGATGGTTTCTGGTTCTACAATTAGTGGCAAATTATCAGACAAATACGGATGGAAAAAATTAAGTATTTTAGGCTTATGTTTCAATATTTTTGGCCTATCAATGTTAGCATTTGTAACCATGAACACTAGCTATTGGTATGTTCTTTTCGCAATATTTACTCAAAGTATTGGCCACACATTATTTGGACCACCTAATGATAGTTCAATCCTTGGAGAAACACCCAATGAAAAACAAGCTTCTATTGCAAGTTTAATAAATTTAACAAGGAACGCTGCAAATGTTGTTGGGATTGGCGTCGCTACAGCTGTAGTAGTGGCGGTAATGTCCTACAACGGACAACAATCCGAAATGAGATCTGTAGTCGAGTCAGGCAACATAAATATTCAGCAAGCTTTCGTTGCAGGAGTGCAATCAACTTATTTCATCGCAAGTGGTTTAGGAATAATTGCAATGGCTTTTACAATATTCAAAGCTTCAAGTTCAAATACTCATTCGAACTAAAATCTGAACTGAATTTTCATCTAAGAGTAAGGATCAGGATTATCAAAATACCCCAACCTCTCTGATAAAGGGAGAGGTCCATACGGATCTTTACCATCCCGGTCTAGATACCAATAAGCTACAGCATCATACATACAAACATTGTTACCATCTGTGAAATTTATGTTTGAATCATCGCCACCACCCCACCTTTCTGGCATATATCTCTCAATGCTTGCTTCAAACGATTTTTGAAAAGGAATATTATCTGCAATATGAAACCTATTCACAGATGTATGACCTTTGGCATCTACTTCAATCTGTGGCTGCGATGCGAAAGGACTCTCAAATCTTGGAAATGGGGGAATTGCAGCCCATGCGTAACCAATATAATCTTCCGAACCGGTTCCGAATGTACTAGGGAATTTTTCTCCATCTACAAAAAATTTTTCATCACCTTCTCCCCACCATGTAGTAACACTTTTATCATCTGCCCTGCCTCCATACCACCACCTCGTAGCATCTTTTTCTGGCTCTTCCCATACATTCCAAATATGCAGATGTACACCACAAAACCTACCAGAGCCTTTAGTAATTAACATAGGCCAATCTATTGTACGTCCTTCATTTTTTGGAATTTCTAAAAGTTGATCACGGTGCCACTTAGAGTGAAATCTCAACAATGAATCAGCATTTTGAGCCAAAGTTTCATGCCTAACACCCAAAGTTACTTCTCTTGACTCAACTCCATCATTAGTAATATTTATACATGCTTGAGATGAAAATGGCATAAACCATCTACTATAAAATTTGCCCTCAGTCATGCCAACGGGCAATGATCTATAATAATTAATCCCAGGTGCAGTTCCAAAAAAATCTCCCAATGGGCTCCAAACACTTGGGGATCGTTCTCCATCCCAATAAATACTAATCGCTAATTCTCTTAAAGATTCAGTAGTCAGAGAATGAATATCATAAACTGAAATCTCTGTAATAGCGCGATTACCTTTAATATCAGTAAAAGTAACCGTTTCCCCCGGAGCAATTATCTTAGTAATATAATCATTCTCTGATGTCGAAGACTCTTTCTTTGGTCTACCACGGTTATATAATCTGTAATCTAATTGAGCCAAATCTTTAGAAGCCTCTCTATCATAAACACCATCAAATAAAGGCAAATCAGTATCTTTTGGAAACGTAGTATACGTAAAATGAAAGTATCTACCCCAATCACGATCAAAAATTATTTTACAACTTCGGTTGTAAGGAATAGGAATAAATCTATTTCGTCCTCTTGACAGCGTGTAAACCAAATTGGGGAAATTCACGTATTGATACCAGTCGCTGTCTGGTAAATTTGCAGTACTTTCTCCTGCTTGAAACCTAGAAAAAAAGTGCTCAAATGGCGTATCAATGATTGGTTTCTTGGAACCATCCAAAAATATCTTTATGTGCCCCATTTGAGGATTTGCAGACCACACTCTCCATATTACCCCAGGCCCATCTGCCTCAAAAACTACAAAACCGTCACCCTCTTTTCGGATAAATCCCTCTCCATCTCGATTTTCATCCCAATTTTCATATTCTCCAGTAGACTCATTGTAAATAGAATCACGATTGTAGCTAGTTTGTGCCCCTGAAGATTCTCCAATCATCGGTGGATAAGCTAATTCAGAAAGATTGTCCAATCTGTTAATCAAGTCCCTAAAAGATAATTTCATTCTATTCTCCTAATCCCCAATCTTTTTAGAATATTACCAAAAAAATTTGTCAGAATACTGAATTAGGAATCAATTGTATAAATCATTTATAATTGGCCTAATAAAATTCCCAGTGAGTAAGTAATGTCCAATTTCAAAACAAAATATGCCCTAGTAGGAACAGGAAGCAGAGCCAATATGTTCATCGAACCATTGGTTACAAAATTTCGTGATGATTCAGAATTAGTTGCACTATCTGATCCTAATCCATCTAGATTAAATTTTTACAATCAAAATTTAATAGAAAAACACGAATACAATGATGTCCCAACATTCCACTCGGATGATTTTCATAAAATGATTCTTCAAACAAAACCTGATGTAGTTATTGTAACGACTATTGATGCTATGCATCACAAATATATTATTGAAGCATTGGAACTAGGTTGTGATGTAATAACAGAAAAACCTATGACTATAGATGCGGAGAAATGTGCAGAAATAATTCAAGCGATAGAAAAATCTGGGAAGAAATTAAGAGTTGCATTCAACTATAGATGGGCCCCAGGTGCAACAAAAGTCAAAGAACTTTTGTTAAAAGATACTATCGGCAAACTCATCCACGTTGACATGGAATATTGGCTCAACACATCCCATGGAGCAGACTACTTCCGAAGATGGCACCGAGAAAAAGATAAGTCCGGAGGACTGATAGTTCACAAATCAACTCATCATTTTGATTTAGTGAATTGGTGGACAAACTCTGTACCTGAAACCGTATTTGGATTTGGGAAATTGGGGTTTTACGGTCGGAGTAATGCAGAATCAAGAGGGGAAAAAATTGTCTATGAAAGATACCATGGAAATGAAACATCGAATGACCCATTTGCATTAAGCCTAGATTCAGATGAAAGAATGAAAGCTTTATATTTGGATGCGGAAAAACACGATGGATATTTTCGAGACCGTAATGTATTTGGCGACAACATTAGCATTGAAGATTCAATGAGTTTGCTGGTTCAATATAGGACTGGAATTACTCTGAATTACTCTCTTAATGCATATTTACCAAGAGAAGGTTTTCACATCGCTTTCAATGGTACTGAAGGTCGAATCGAGTATGAAGAAAATCACAGAAGCTCCATTATAGGAACCACAATAGAAGCAGATCAACAATCAATTACAACGGCAAGGCACAAATTAATTGTACACCCGATTTTCGCCCCCCCTTACCAAGTAGCTATCGAAGAAGGTATAGGAGGGCACGGTGGTGGAGATCAATTGCTACAAGAGCGAATTTTCAAACGCCCTGAAAACAGGGATGAATTTGGACGTGACGCAGGACACGAACAAGGTGCGGCTTCAATGTTAGTTGGATCCGCTGCAAACAAATCGTTCGAATCTGGTAGCCCCGAGCACATATCAAAAATTTGCAAGCCATTTACCAGAAAAACATTCTTAAATGAACTCATATAATTTTATAAATTAACAATCAAACATTTATATAATTCTTGCTTAAACATTTAAATCATATCAATTCCTAACTGGTGATTTAAAATGGATTTTCAGAAATAATTAATTTCCTTTGATGACTACTTATGTTATGATAATGGAGTTCATCAATGCTTCCGTGGAGTATTTAAAAATAATATGCCTCAAAAACCCGTATTACAGGGAGTAAAGCTCCTAATACAAGAATGGATGCTATCATTTGGTCCAAAATTCAATGCGATAGATTGTTTAAAGAAATTTCAAGAACTTGAAGCAAAATCTATCAGGGAAAACACAGGCATAATCTATCCTATTTACCACCCCAAAACTTATCAAATAATTATGAAGGATTTTAGAGATCAGGGGATTTTTCAAGATAATAAATCTTATGATTTGCATGCCCCTTTCAAATATTCTTCCTCAATAGGTGATGGGATTTTTCAAATACAACTTCAACATACTAACTATGCGACAGAGGCCATGGATTATTATCTAACAACACTTGGAGAACCCTGTTCTATTGGATTTATACAAGAATATATAAAAGTCTCACTCACTGACCTAGATTGGACAAATGTCCAACAAAAATCTTTATATGCTGAAATTTTCTGGGTCCATAGAATTTTAAACGAAATCAAGAAAATTCACCCCGGGTCAGTAGATTTTGAAGAACGTAGCTTAATGATGCGTATACACAATATATCCCCAGGAAATCAAATGTTAAATTTTGATGTAATAGAAATGCGTTTTGAAGAAAATGAAAGATATAAAAAATTCCGATCTATTGTTGATAAAGAAGGGATTAAACCATGGTCCCAAACTAAAAAAAACGCCATAGAATACATTGGACTGATGCCTCAGTTTAATGCATCACTAATATCCAACATCAAAGAGAATCGAACTATATCCGAATCACCCATTAATAAATCGAATATCCATGAATTTGAAAATATGCGCAAGATAGTTCATTTACCCCAAAAACATGTGTCAAGGTTAATAAGAAAATTAAATGGAGTCACAGACCTCTCTTCGAGAGAGGCTCTAATTGCTTTTGAAGTCGATAATTATTTTCAGGGCAAAAGTGTTGATGAAAATGAAAGAAGGAACCTTGAGGAAAGATTCAGGATAAGATTCAGTAACACAAAACCTGAAGAAATCATCTAAATTTGATTGGGAACTTATTTACCTTCGAATTGTTTCAGCTCAGGCCAAATACTTTTCATTTGCCACATATCCAACTGAATTAATTCTGAACTTGAACCTCTGGAGTAAAAGGAAATTCCTCGACTATCTTCTCTCTCCGGATTCACTCTTACAGTCAAGCACTGCTTTTCATTAGCAAAAACCTCAATAATACTTCTATCAACAAATACTCTTAGATGTAACTTCTCATCATTACCTAACTCTAGAGGACCAATTTCCGCAGGGCGACCATAAACATCTTCATTAAGAGAAGACTCCGAAATATCAATCTGCAACAAATCTGGTATTTCTACCCTTCCACCATATTGCCTCAAAAAAGAAATCTTGGTTTGTTCTTCTGCGTTACCTGAACGAAGAACAGAAAATCCTACTTCACGAGCATTTTTAGGATCAATAGTAATTTGTAGTTCTATCGCTTTTCCGCCATCCGTAGGAATAACAATCTCTTGATTAGCATCTATAGTAATATTCGTGAATCTCTCATGGTTAAATCTGAGAGACTCTACATCTCCTGCAGGTGCTTGCCTTAAAGAGTTATCATCTGCTAACCAGTAATGTCTTGTTAATGTCATTGTATCTCTCCAAGCATTACCTGGCCAACCTTCTTTTGTGTTAAAGACACCCAAATAACGGCCAGCGGCATCCACTGTCGCACTAGGAGCATGTAAAGAAGCATTATTATAAGCCCCGTAACACATGCGCCCATGAGATTCAGGGGTAAACTTATGAGTATCTTTATCATAATTACCTAAATAATATCTTCCGCCTCGTTTATGACTGAAAAGCAACAACATATGCTTGCCATTACCGATAGGCCAAAAATTAGGAACAGCACAATCTTCTCCTGGCTCTTGAAAAAACCCATCATCAAATAGTGGTCCGACATAATCCCAGCTTGAAAGATCCTCAGATCGAAAAATATGGTCAACGCCTGTAGCATCAAAACCACGAACATCGCCGCCATATTTGCCTTTCCAATATGCTCCAGATAATGCATAATACCCATCGTCTTCTTTCCAAATACATGGGTCGAAGATTCTAACAGGACGACCTCCTGTATCGATAGCTTTTACTGAGTGAGATGGTATTTCAACATCGCCATTCTCAAGCATTTCACCCGTGATTACAGGATTGTCAGGATGTTTTTCCCAATTCAAAAGCAATGGATCTGAAGATGTAGCGAGTGCATTCCCTGAATGTGTACCGTGATAGATCGCTATCACTCTATCGTCTTCAACCAAGGACTGCCCGCTAAAACAATCGACTTCAGTAGTAGGATACAAGGCAGGAGGAAGATCACTCCAATGAATCAAATCATCACTAACAGTATGGCCCCAAAGTACATTCCTATCCATATGAGCTTGCTGGCGAACTAACTCTCTTTCAGCGGGGGGTAATTCAGAAGGAACAAATTGATAAAACAAATGATATTTCCCTTGCCAGTGACTTAATCCATTGGCATCGTTCATTACATTTTCAGGAGAAGAAAAATGATATAACGGACGTGCCGGATCATAGGCTAATTCTTCACGCGATTTTTTTAACCTATCCGTCCATGGATCTAATTTTAACTGCTCATATTGTTCTGAAATATCATCAGAGTACACAATTTCCGAATCTGACATACTTTCCCTCCAAAATTAAATTCAAGAATTTTAGTTATCCACTCAAGAAATCAAAGAAGTTTCCAATTCCTCCGCCCTGGACTTTAAACAGTTCAGTATATCCACAATTATTGCATGTCACAGCTGTAAATTTCTGATTCTGAATGTCAAAGAATCTCGAAAGGCCTGATCCAGTTGTACGAATTTCATTGTTTGTAAATTGATTACTTCCGCATTTTGCGCACTCATACTGCTTATTCATAATTCCTCCACAAAAACTCAAAGTGAATATAATTCCATTAAAGATATCACGTAGAACAGAAGATTAGGTGATTATTTAAAAAAACCCAACTTCTCATACTCATTCTTGACTACTGGACGAGCATCAACCTCAAGCCAATCTTCCAACAATTCGGAATAAATACTCCTGAAATCAACATTGAATTTCAGATCACCTTCCACCAATTGATTACTTGAAAGAGAAGGATATTCACTATAATGCCCACCATTAACCGCATCACCTATCACGAAAGCAACGCCTCCAGATCCATGGTCAGTCCCGTTTCCATTATCCTTGACCCGTCTACCAAACTCCGAAAACACAAAAAGTATTACATCATCACTCTTGTTTGCTTGTTTCATGTCTTCATAAAAATCATAAATACCGCTACAAACATCCGTAAGCAAACCCTCCTGAAGCGCAATTCCATTGGTATGTGCATCAAAACTACCGTGTTGTGTATAACAAATTCTAGTTCCAATGTCAGCTTGCAACACCTGCGCGGCACCCTTAATTGACTTAGAAAATGAATCCATTCGATATTCAACATTGGATGAATATTTCTCAGTAACTGTCCCTAAAATTTCAGTACCTTTTAATGCATTCAAACCAGTTTCTGTCAGATAATCCATTACCGGCCCACTTCCAATCGCTTGACTATAAATATCTTTGAAAGCTTGTAAAGCTTCTGTATGATTTTGAGAATTATCCATATGATTCATCAGACCATATGAATCTAAATTAGTGACCGATGCCACTGGCGCTCCAGGAGAAACGAGTGCACGAGGTAAAGCTGATGCAAAATTTACAGCTGCAACTACGTTATCCTTTTTCGGATACATCTGATTGATTGCATTCCCTAGCCATCCCTCATTTCCTACCTTAGTAGGTTCAGATGTATGCCAAATGTCCATAGATCTAAAATGTGATCTGTTTGGATCTGGATAACCTGTACCATGTATAATTGCAACCTTACCATCGTCAAATAATTCTTTGATAGGAGCCATAGAAGGGTTCATCCCCAGGCCACCGCCTATTGGTAAAACTTTTTCTTCCGTAATACGAACATTGGGACGATTATCTAAATATTCAGAATTAGTATAAGGAATAATACAATTCAAATAATCATTTCCTCCTGAGAGTTGGACAACAACTATTTTCTTATCTCCCATAAAATTACTCCTAAAATATCTCTCTAACTATATTCTTTCAAATATTTGAAATCTATGGCGTCCTGTTTCCAAAACATAAACTCTTTGTTTTGCATCCAAAGTTACTGCTACTGGATCCCAAAAATATGGTTCAATTCTAGCCGATAACTCATGTTGATCATCCGTTTTGGAATCATACATAGGAACAAATGATTCCCTTGCACGACGTTCATCATCTTGAGAAGACAAATATTCAACAGACCATGGATTTAAATCTGCAGCACCTCGATGGGAAAATAAATACGCGCCTTCTGAATCCACTACCTGGAGCCTTTGATTCCCCCAATCAGCCACATAAATGTTTCCATTTTTATCAATTGACATGCCAGAAGGGCGATCAAACTGGCCTTCACCTCCACCTGTTTCACCAATTACTTTGAGAAACTCCCCATCCGATGAAAATTTCTGGATTCGATCATTTCTCCAATCAGCAATGTAAATATTTTTTCCAGAATCTTCAGCAATCCCCCATGGTAAATTAAATTGTCCTTCATCATTTCCAAAAGAACCCCATTGTCCAACAAATTTTCCATCAACTGTATAGGTTTGAATTCGATTATTTTTTGAATCCACAATTATCAGATTACCGTCTCTATATAGCATCCCACTTGGTTGGTTAAATTGACCCTCTCGGTCTCCTTTAACACCCCAAAAACTGACTGGAGTGCCATCTCTATCAAACTTTGTAATTCTTTGAAGATATTCATCAGCCAAATATAAGTTTTCATCTTCATCTAACACCACAGCCGTAGGCCAAATCATCCCTCCTAGCTCTGATCCCCATGTGCCAATCTGTCCCATAAAATCATGATCTGCAGTAACTAATTGGATTCCATTAGAACCTTTTGTGGAAGGCTTACCACGACTAACAACAAAAATAGTCCCATCAGATCTAATAACCATAGCAGAAGGAAGAGAAAACCCTCGTCCTCCAAAATCTGCGCAAAAGCCGACATTTGTTAAATATTTCAACTGAAATTTCGTGATTGTCATCAATAATCCTATACAGTTTGATATTCTTGTGTTGAAACAATCAACTGAATAATTGAAACCGCAGCTTCATCAAATTTATCTGATTTGTCGTTGTCCTCCCAAGACAAATCAATAAATTTAGAGGCATATTTCTTCAAGCCCCGTCTAGTACTGTCCAAAACATCCAAAGGGCCCAAAACGCTTAAGGAATAATCTACTAAATCATCTGAATGCATTTCAGCAGTTTGAGAAAATGATTTGATCCTATTAATAACATCCCTAATACCTTTTTTGTTTGGGTCTGATAAAATTCTGCTAGCGAAATTGATCCGCTCTACATATGCCCCGGTATTAATCCATTCACTCCCACCTTGCCATCCTTCAACACTTGGGGGGCGCAATAATCCTTGCCCCATATTTGCACAGGCAGCCTCAGCAGCAAAAAGTTCATTAGCAGGCAAATCTATAGGACCTGCTAACCTCATCGTACCTACAACCATTTCCACAGGACTCTTAATTCTGGCAAAACGTGAAGAACTATCTTTAAAAAACTCCGCTTCAAACATCGCTTTCAACATTTCTTTAACATTATGGTCAGAATCAAAGTAGGCTTGTACCATTAAATTGATTGCTTCAGGATCCTTTGGAGCCTCGTGCGGCCACTGTGGAACAGGCAATTCATCGGCTACAAAAAAATGATATAAATGCCTTGCCAAGTATCTGGCAGTAGCATCTTGCTCACAAATTATCCTGACTGCGTCCTCACCATTCCAATTACCTGTTTGACCCAAAATAGTTTTCTCTCCATGATCATGATCATCATCATCATATTCAAATTCCCAAGACATATAACCGTAAGGTCTAGCCGTATTATTTCGCATCCTAATGGACATATATTCAGGATTAACTATTCTCCATCCAGTGAATGCTCTCGCAGTTTCCTTAATATCGTCTTCGGTATAATTCCCAACACCCATTGAAAATAGTTCCAAAATCTCGCGACCATAATTTTCGTTAATATTTTCGGCATGGTTATCTTGATTATCAAGCCACATAATCATTGCTGGATCTTTTGACAACTCAAGTAGTAGGTTGTCAAACCTGCCCATTCCATGAGCTCTAAACATATCAATCTGATTGATTCCAACTTTATTTTGTATCAGCTTATGAACTGCAGTAGCAAATAATCGGTGCCAAAAAACGCACATCTTCTCCCTTAACGGAGTATCAGTCATAACTAATCTATACATCCAATATGCACCACCACTAGATCTCAAATCTGATAATTCAACATGATACCTACGTATCAAATCTTCTGGAATTTCATCTTTATGATCTGGATTTAGCAGATGGTGTAACGTTTTATCAAATCCTTGTTCAACTGCACGATCGAATTCTGCAGGAGTCGAGCCAAACGCAGCGCGTCTTAACAGGTGAGCTACCAACTTTGCATCATGATTTACATTAGTTATTGTCATCTGCATACTCCAAATTCTAATTGAACGCATTATACTTTTTTAACTCTAAAAAATCCAATGCCCTGATTCACTCCCTCCCCTAAACCAACACAAGTATTCTAAAAAATGCCCTCCCTCGAAACTTATGCTATATTCACAGAAACTTTCTCAATAAAAGGAAAATTTATGAATTCTGAAAAAATTTCTCAAATCAGTGTTACTCAAGTCCCTACATATTACAGACAGGAAATCGGTAAAAACTCAATGCGTGACAATATTGGCCTTTCTAAAACAGAATGGATTTTAAGAGCCAAAACCGATGCGGGAAATGAAGGGATTGTAAATGCTGCGCGTTTTATGAACCAAGCTCACAACAGTCTAGAAAAATTGAGGGACACCCTTAAAGAAATTTTTCTGGGATTCGATGTGAAAGATTTCTTCACAACTGATGCAAACGGAAAAGTAACCTGCCCAAACAAGAGAGTTGAAAAAGCATTTAGCCAACCTCAAAACGGATGGATGAGTATCCTGGCATCGGATTTACTAGGTAGAAACAAGAACATCCCTGCAACTTTATTGTTTAACAAGCAACCAAAAAAAGAAATTTCTGCTTATGATACTACTCTATATTTCCATGACCAATTATATCCATCAAAAGGAGTTTCCAAACTAGTAGAAGATGCAACATCTTCAGTAAAGCACGGTTACAAAGAGATGAAAATTAAAGTAGGGAGACCAGGGAAATGGATGTTACCAATGGATGGTTTGAAAAGGGATATAGAAGTCGTTTCACAAATTAGGGAGGCAGTAGGCAAAAATATCAAGATAATGGTCGACGCAAATTTTGGATATGACAATAGATTAGATTTACTAGAAACATTTATCCGAGAAACGGCTCATTGCAACCTGTACTGGTTAGAAGAAATGGTCACACAAAATGTTGAGGATTACAAAAAAATCCGATCAATTCTGGAAAAGATCGGTATTTCCACTATGCTTGTATGTGGCGAAGTAGACAGACAACCAATAAGCCCAATATTTGAAGAACTAATAAAAAATAATTTGATTGACGGTTACCAACCAGATATTTTAGGTGAAGGATTTACAAATTGGCTAAAGATTGAAGCAAGACTTAAAGAAACAAAAGTAAGGTCGATACCTCACTGCTTTGGAAATGGAAATTTCGGAACTCGTGCTAACATCATTTTTGGATCAATATCAGAAAATTTTGTTTCGGTAGAAGATGAAAGATATTTGCCAAATATTTTCAGACAGGATTCATTCCAATTCGAAAATGGAAAGCACATCCTTGGAAATTTCATAGGGCTAGGCTTAACAATCAACGAAGAAATATTTGAATCTCAATATTCTAAAAATGAAATTATAATTACTTAAGAATACCAAACATTGGTGGAGCTGAGGAGGCTCGAACTCCTGACCCCCTGCTTGCAAAGCAGGTGCTCTCCCAACTGAGCTACAGCCCCACGGAATTGATCATCCAAAATGACACTTTAACAACTGTATAGTGGAAAGAAACGTCTAAAAGTTTAAATTTCCTGAAAATTAATATCAGGTGCTCGACGAGCTTTCTCAGGGAAGTACCTCATCTCTTCCAGCGAGCTCCACCCATAGTGATAGGCTCATGCTCCAGCTTTTCAAGTAGAAATACGACACTCATCGATAGACCTGGGAGTGGTTCCTTTCGGAACTTTCTCTCCCTAGAAAGGAGGTGATCCAGCCGCACCTTCCGGTACAGCTACCTTGTTACGACTTAGTCCCAGTCATCAGCCCCACCCTCGGCGCTTGCGTCCCATACGGGTTCGCTCGGCGACTTCAAGTGTTGCCAACTTCCATGACTTGACGGGCGGTGTGTACAAGGCCCGGGAACGTATTCACCGTAGTGTGCTGACCTACGGTTACTAGCAACTCCACGTTCATGCAGGCGAGTTGCAGCCTGCAATTCCAACTGAGGTTAGCTTTGATGGGATTAGCGCATACTCGCGTAATAGCAACCCTTTGTACTAACCATTGTAGCGTGTTTGTAGCCCAGGACGTAAGAATCATGAAGACTTGACTTCATCCCCACCTTCCTCCCCCGTTGGGGGGCTGTCTCGCTAGAGAATTATAACTAACGACAGGGGTTGCGCTCGTTGCGGGACTTAACCCAACACCTCACGGCACGAGCTGACGACAGCCATGCAATATCTGTGTAATTGTCTCCGAAGAGAAAACCTGCTTTCACAGGCGGTCAAAAACATGTCAAGTCCTGGTAAGGTTCTTCGCTTATCATCGAATTAAACAACACGCTCCGCTGCTTGTGCGGGCCCCCGTCAATTCCTTTGAGTTTTAGCCTTGCGGCCGTACTCCCCAGGCGGGATACTTATCGCGTTA